>BNJT01002637.1_pt1 | contig 243169 bp, 266 predicted proteins | sample 8540491 | NCBI WGS metagenome assembly BNJT01 (sample SAMD00202455, study PRJDB9452) | human saliva metagenome | host: Homo sapiens
TTCTTCTCGGGTTTGGTTGTTCTTGACCGTTACTTGTCCGCTTTCGACTTCGCTCTCCCTAGGGTGATGAGGGTCTTAGCCGCAAAAGACATCGGCTGACTTGAACTGAGCTTTGAGTTTACGGTTGAGGTAATCACGCTCTGCTTTGAAACCTTGTTGGCGAAGAGCCTGTACCAACTCCAAGGCCTTGACATTTGCTCCTTCTCCCAAGACTGCGATATAGACATCTAGGGCGTTTTCGATAGGGAGAGACACACCTTGCTTTTCAAGAATGAGAAGCAGGCGCTCTACACCAAGTCCAAAACCAAATCCAGCAGTTTCAGGGCCTCCAAAGTAAGAAACCAAACCATCGTAACGACCACCCGCACAGACTGTCAAGTCATTGCCCTCAATCTCAGTGATAAACTCGAAAATAGTGTGGTTGTAGTAGTCCAGACCACGCACCATATTGGTATCGATGATGTAGTCTACTCCAAGATTTTCCAACATCTGACGCACAGCATCAAAATGAGCTTGACTTTCTTCATCAAGGAAGTCCAAGATAGAAGGCGCATTCTCTACTGCTACCTTGTCTTCTTTTTCCTTAGAGTCCAAGACACGGAGAGGATTTTCCTCCAAGCGACGTTGGCTATCCTTAGACAAGGTCTCCTTGAGCGGTGTCAAATAGTCAATCAAGGCTTGACGGTAGGCCGCACGGCTCTCAGGATTTCCAAGAGTGTTGAGGTGCAATTTGACACCTTGGATGCCGATTTCTTTCAAGAAATGAGCTGCCATAGCGATGGTTTCCACATCGGTAGCTGGATTGCTAGAGCCAAAAACACTCAACCCCAATCTGGTGGAACTGGCGCAAACGCCCTGCCTGTGGACGCTCATAGCGGAACATAGGGCCCATGTAGTAGAACTTACTTGGCTTTTTGCACTTCTGGGGCGAAGAGTTTATTTTTCCACATAGGAACGGACAACGGGCGCAGTTCCTTCTGGACGGAGGGTAATATGACGGTCACCCTTGTCATAGAAATCGTACATTTCCTTGGTTACGATATCTGTTGTATCTCCAACAGAGCGACTGATAACCCTCGTAGTGCTCAAAAAAATAGGCGTGCGCACTTCTGCATAGTTATAGCGCTTGAAAAATCTCACGGGCAAAGCCCTCAACGTACTGCCATTTGGCAGATTCAGCAGGTAAAATATCCTGCGTTCCTTTTTGGTTTTTTGTAATTTCATAGGGAATCCTCTTTAAACTTAATAGTCTTATTTTTACCATAAATAGAGGGATTAAAACAGTGAGAAAAAAATTAGGATTTATACTCAATGAAAATCAAAGAGCAAACTAGGAAGCTAGCCGCAAGCTGTACTTGAGTAAGGCGACGCTGACGTGGTTTGAAGAGATTTTCGAAGAGTATTAGATATCATTTTTGAGATTAAGACCTGTCAAAAGAATAGCTATCAAGGAAAGACCAACAAATAGCATCCAAGTCAACTGTATATTCCATACAGCTACAAGTGAAAAACAGGCTGTTCCCACAGGTATGGATAAGGTAAACAATAGACCTAAAAAATTACTGGTACGAGCTAGAACCTCTGGAGCTAGATTTTTCATGAGCATGGCACTAATCTTTGGTTGAACTTTACCAGACACATATAGAGTTGAAAAGAGAAATAGCAAACCAAGTACGACTTGATTGAATAAGTTAGCTAGACCAACTAGACTGAGTCCTACGGTCACCCACATCATCAATCTAGGCAGGGACTGCTTCCCAAAATAATCATTGCCCGTAAGGCTACTGATGATGACTGCTACTAAAGAACCGACTTGACTGATAAATAACGCCTCTGTGTAAGAAAAATTCAAGAGAGAATGGCTCAAAAAGAAGATATTATAAATTCCACCCAAAGCGCCACCTAAGGCATTGATAAGCAAGACAGCAAAGATCATGAATCCAAAGTTTTTCTGTCCACCTTTAAGAAAAACAAGACGTAAATTTCGGTAAATTGTTAGGAACTGCTCTTTGATAGATAGACTCTCATTTTTTTAAGTGATTCACCATCAGCAGATGACATTGACAGGCTCAATTTGCTTTTTTTCCTAAAAAAAGAGGATAACGGCTGATACTAGGAAAAAAACAGGCATTGATTTCCCGCAACGAGAAAAAAATTATTAACCGATAGACCCTAAGAGCCAAACTCCGAAAGCTTGACCACCAATAGCTGAAATATAGGTGATGAACTGGGAAAAAGAATAAGCCTCCATCAGATCATCTTCAGCTACTTTTTCTTTAATGAGAGGCATGCGCAAACCACCTGCAAAATCACTGATGACATCACTAATGACATTGATTAAACACAGGCTAGAAAAGGCAAATAGAGTAGTTTGCTGAACAACTAGGGCTGCTAGAAAAAATAGAACCGCCTGAAACAAACCGCTATAGACCATCCATTTGACCTTGTCCCTCGTGTAATCTGCCCGAATCCCTACAAAAACTGTAAAGAGAGTCGGAAGAATCATGACAATATTCGCCATAGCAACAGCAAAGGAGGCTTGTGGCAAGGTCGATGCATAGACGATAAATACCAGGTTAAAAATTGAAGCACCAAAAGCATTGAAGAAGCGTGACAAAGTCAAGAGTCGATAAGCTTGATTTCTAAACAATAGGTTCATAGGTAATCTCCCTTCTTGTTCTAATCCCTATATGAAGTATGACTATAGTATAGCACTTAGAAATTGAAAGGGAAAACTTTTGAATATATGCAACAAATGAAATGATCAAAAAGAAACGATAGAATTTCTCCAGTGACACAAGAGAGCCCAACAGTTCTATCGCTTAAAATTTCAAATTATTTTCTTAGTTTGCAGATATTCAACAATCGGTCGTTTTTCTATAGTATTCGGCAGATTTATTACAGCCAAGCATCTCAAAAATACGGACAGCATCTTCCATCTTTTTCTGACCTTCCTTGACTCTGCCTTGCTTGCTATCAAGGAGACCTTCTGCCCACAAATAGACAATTCGGAAATAGGTTTCATTTCTTCAAAGAGTTCTTTTCAATTTGTTTTTAAAATAGAGGGCATTGGTAAAATCATCAATTTCAATACAGGCCATAAAAGCATTGAGAGCAAGGTGTGCATTATATTTCGATTTTCCCAACTCCTTGCAGAAATCTGACTTCCGACATTTCTCGAGTGTACTTTGTAAAAAGCTGGACCGATAAAGAGGAGAACAGGAAGAAAAGAACAACAATTCATAGTGTCCCAAATTTCGACGATATCATTTTTAAGATTAATAACTGTCAAAAGAATAGCCAGCAAGGAAAGACCAACAAATAGCATCCAAGTCAACTGTATATTCCATACGGCAACAAGTGAAAAACAAGCTGTTCCCACAGGTATGGATAAGGTAAACAATAAACCCAAAAAATTACTGGTACGAGCTAGAACCTCTGGAGCTAGATTTTTCAGGAGCAAGGCACTAATCTTTGGTTGAACTTTACCAGACACATACAGAGTTGAACAGAGAAATAGCTAAACCAAGTACGACTTGATTGAATAAATTAGCTAGACCAACTAGACTGAGTCCTACGGTCACCCACATCATCAATCTAGGCAAGGACTGCTTCCCAAAATAATCATTGCCCGTAAGGCTACTGATGATGATTGCTAACAAAGCACAGAATTGACTGATAAATAATGCCTCTGTGTAAGAAAAGTCCAAAAGAGAATGGCTCAAAAAGAAGATGTTATAGATGCTTCCTAAAGCGCCACCCAAGGCATTGATAAGCAAGACAGCAAAGAGCATAAAGCCAAAGTTTTTCTGTCCACCTTTAAGAAAAACGAGACGTAAATTTCGATAAATCGTTAGGAACTGCTCTTTGATCGGAAGCTTCTCATTTTTTAGAATTTCACCATCAGCAGATGACATTGACAGGCTCAATTTGCTTTTTCCTAAAAAGAGGATAACGGCTGATACTAGGAAAAAACAGGCATTGATTCCCGCAACGAGAGAAAAATTATTGACCGATAGCCCTAAGAGCCAGACTCCGAAAGCTTGACCACCAATGGCTGAAATATAGGTGATAAACTGGGAAAAAGAATAAGCTTCCATCAAATCCTCTTCAGCTACTTTTTCTTTAATGAGAGGCATGCGCAAACCACCTGCAAAATCACTGATGACATCACTAATGACATTGATTAAACACAGGCTAGAAAAGGCAAAGAGACTAGCTTGCTGGACAACTAAAGCTGCTAGAAAAAATAAAATCGCCTGAAACAAACCGCTATAGACCATCCATTTGACCTTGGCCCTCGTATAATCTGCCCGAATCCCTACAAAAACTGTAAAGAGAGTCGGAAGAATCATGACAATATTCGCCATAGCAACCGCAAAGGAGGCTTGTGGCAGGGTCGATGCATAGACGATAAAGACCAGATTAAAATCGAAGCACCAAAAGCATTGAAGAAGCGTGATAAAGTCAAAAGACGATAAGCTTGATTTCTAAACAATAGTTTCATAGATAATCTCCCTTCTTGTTATAAGTTCAATATGAAGTATGACCATAGTATAGCACTTATGAATTAGCGAGGAAATTTTTTTGAATATATGCAACACACAAAATAAGCAAAGCAACGATAAAATCTCTTTGATGACCTGCGAGTAGTCAAAAGTTCTATCGCTTCAAATTTAAATGATTTTCTTAGTTTGCAGATATTCAAGAATCGAGAGTTTTTCTATAGTAATCCGCAGATTTGTCACAACCAAGCATCTCAAAAATACGGACAGCATCTTCCATCTTTTTCTGACCTTCCTTGACTCTTCCCTGCTTGCTATCAAGGAGACCTTCTGCCCACAGATAAACAGTTCGGAAATAGGTTTCATTTTCATTGTAGAAATGCTCTTCGATGACACGTTTAAAATAAGAGGCATAGGTAAATTCTTCACACTCAATGCTAGCTAAAAAGCCATTCAATAGTATAGTGTGAAAAAGGTTTCGATTGCCAGACATTTCCATTAGAAAATCAGATTTACGTACCATCTCTCTAACATACCTAGTAAAAAGAGAAACAGATAGAAATGGTGAACTGACTGAAAATAAATTGAGTTCATAGATTCCCCAAATCTCGGTAGAAAACAAATAATCATGAAGGACTTTCCCTTCCTCTGCTGTTAACTCTACCCTTTCATCCATGCTCTTCATATAAGACTTGATAATAATGGCATTTAGAATATGTTTCTGTTTGTTTTGAGAATGGGCATGCTTTTGATACTCCCTGCGATACAAGTCCTCAAGCGGAGCTATATTCTTTGGATCCAAGACATCTATGATTTCTTTTCTCAACTCAGAATCTGTATCATACTGAAAACCTCTCGCTAGAAAGAGGATTTCCTCTACACTGGCAGATATATTTTCTAGGGCAAATAGAAACTTTTCCACCGAAAGCTCACTCTGACCTGTTTCAAAGCGAGATAACATAGACGGCGAAAATTGTCCCCCAGTTGCTTGTCTCAGCGAGATATTTCTTGACTCTCGTAATTGTCTAAAGACTTTTCCAATCTGCTCCATAGGCTTCCCCTTGATTCAGCATTTTCTTTATATTATCATATTTTTTCAGAAAATTCATCAAAAACTTGCCAAATTGTCAGAATTATGAGAAAATAGAGGATATTTATCATGTGGAGGGACTGTAATGAGAGAGGATATCAAAATCAATGACCGCGCTTTGGCTATACAAGACCAAATCATCGAAAAACTAGAGAAGGTTTTTGATACAGATGTAGAATTGGATGTTTACAATCTAGGGCTGATTTATGAAATCAATCTGGATGAAACAGGTCTCTGTAAGATTGTCATGACCTTCACCGACACTGCCTGCGATTGTGCCGAAAGCCTGCCTATCGAAATCGTGGCAGGTCTGAAACAAATCGAGGGTATCGAAGATGTCAAGGTTGAAGTTACCTGGTCGCCTGCCTGGAAGATCACACGAATCAGTCGCTACGGCCGTATTGCCCTTGGACTGCCACCTCGTTAAGCAGGCAAATCACTTTTGAAGATGAAAAGAAGCAAGCCGAGATTGGCTTGCTTTTTAAGTTTATTTTTTACCTGACTTGTCCATATTCCAGAAGTCTGTCACGGCTCCACGAGAAGCCGATGATACGATATGGGCATATTTACCGAGGACACCACGGCTGTAAAGTGGTGGCAAGGTTGTTTCTGCCTTGCGTTTTTCAAGTTCTTCTTCGGATACGGCCATGGAAATTTCTTTGGTATCTTGGTCAACCGTAACAATATCGCCTGTACGAAGGTAAGCAATTGGTCCACCATCCTGAGCTTCAGGAGCGATATGTCCAACAACCAGACCATAAGTACCACCAGAGAAACGTCCGTCTGTCAAGAGGGCAACCTTGTCTCCTTGACCTTTACCGACAATCATTGATGAAAGTGACAGCATCTCAGGCATACCAGGACCACCCTTAGGCCCCACGAAACGAACAACGACAACATCGCCATCAACGATTTCATCTGTCAGAACGGCCTGAATAGCATCTTCTTCTGAATCAAAGACCTTAGCCGGTCCAACGTGACGACGCACTTTAACACCTGATACCTTGGCAACCGCACCGTCAGGGGCAAGGTTCCCGTTCAAGATAATAAGCGGACCGTCCGCACGTTTTGGATTTTCAAGTGGCATGATAACTTTTTGACCTGGTGTCAGATCTGCAAAGTCAGCCAAGTTCTCAGCAACTGTCTTACCAGTACATGTGATGCGGTCTCCATGAAGGAAACCATTTGCCAAGAGATATTTCATAACCGCAGGCACACCACCGACTTCGTAGAGATCTTGGAAGACATACTGACCAGATGGTTTCAAGTCAGCCAAGTGAGGCACACGCTCTTGGATGGTATTGAAGTCCTCAAGTGACAAATCAACATTGGCAGCATGGGCAATGGCAAGCAAGTGAAGAGTGGCGTTTGTAGAACCACCGAGAGCCATGGTTACAGTGATAGCGTCTTCAAAAGCTTCACGAGTCAAGATATCTGACGGTTTGAGACCAAGCTCCAGCATATTGACAACAGCACGTCCTGCTGCTTTGATGTCTTCTTTCTTATCAGCTGATTCAGCTGGGTGAGATGAAGAACCTGGCAAACTCATACCGAGAACTTCGATAGCAGTCGCCATGGTATTAGCAGTATACATACCACCACAGCCACCAGGGCCAGGGCAGGCATTACATTCAAGACGTTTGACGTCCTCAGCTGTCATGTCACCGTGGTTCCATTTCCCAATACCCTCAAAAACAGAAACCAAGTCAATGTCTTTTCCATCAAGATTTCCCGGTGCAATGGTTCCACCATAGGCGAAAATAGCTGGAATATCCATATTAGCAATGGCAATCATAGAACCAGGCATGTTCTTATCACAACCACCGATAGCGACAAAGGCATCGACATTGTGCCCACCCATAGCCGCCTCGATTGAGTCCGCGATGATATCACGAGATGTCAAAGAGAAACGCATACCAGGCGTTCCCATGGCAATCCCATCCGCTACAGTAATAGTTCCAAACTGCACAGGCCAAGCACCTGCAGATTTGACACCTTCTTTAGCCAATTTCCCAAAATCATGCAAGTGAATGTTACATGGTGTATTTTCCGCCCAAGTCGAAATCACTCCCACAATCGGTGTTTCAAAGTCCTTATCTGTCATACCAGTCGCACGAAGCATGGCACGGTTTGGTGATTTTACCATACTATCATAAATGCTACTGCGGTGACGTGTATCTAATTCAGTCATTTGTTCCCTCCCATTTCAGTTCTTACTATTATAACACATTTCAAAAGCAATGAACAGAAGAAAATTCTTGAATTTTCAGAAAATTCTATATAAATATGAAATATTTAAAATTAAAGAAATAACAAAGCGGATTAGTGCACTTTCTGATAACCAGAATATGCTTTTTTTAATCCGCTTGCTTTTAAATAACGTAATGTAATTTTTTTACATAAGTTCTTTCAGATAAGTGTATTTAACATCTATCTTACATTATAAAACTCTAAAACTTTCTCTTTTATATTCGATTCACTCAAACCATACTCATTAAGAAGATAATCCATTTTCCCTACTTGACCGAATCTTTCTTGAACACCCATCCGATGAATTTTTGTTATTCCATCATCAGAGAATAGTTCACATAAAGCACTGCCAATTCCACCTATCTGATTGTGGTTTTTCTACAGTAAGTATAGTTTTTCCACTTAACATTGTTTTTATCTGTTCTGGTATCGGTTTGATTCTAAATAAATCTATCACACCTACTGAATAACCTAATTTAGACAGTTCATCCGCAACTCGAATACTTGGAGCAACCATTATGCCAGAAGCAACTATTATAACATCTTCACCGTGTCTTAACTCAATGTAGCCTTTAGAAAAATCTTCTCCACCTTGATATACAGGCTCTGGAGCTTTTCTAATTGTTCGAATATATTTTAATCCTTTTAAGTCTAATGTCTGGTTCAAGATTTCACGAAATTGGATATCATCAGTTGCTTCGAAAATGATTGATTTAGGAATTAAACGTAACAATCCAATTTCTTCAAATGGCATATGTGTCCCACCATTCATTTCTGCAGTTACTCCTGCATCTGATCCAATCACAGTGGCATCCAATTGTGCGTACCCAAGAGAAATAAATAATTGATCAAATACTCTTCGTGAAGCAAAAGGGCCAAATGTATGAAGATAAGGTCTAAACCCCTGAATAGATAAACCTGCTGCAAGCCCGACCATTTCTGCTTCCATGATTCCAACATTCACATAACGGTCTCCAAAGTCCTTTTCAAGATTATTAGTAGCCATCGAACTTGACAAGTCTGCTTCTAAAACTACTATATCAGAATAACTTTGGTTAGCCTCTAGAAGGAAATCTCTATACACATGTCGTAATTCTTTCGTACTTCTCATCATTCTGTTTCCTCCAATTCCTGACTTAATCTTTCTACAACTGAAGTTAACATTTGTCTCTCCTCTACAGTAGGGCGAAGATGATGATTGGATTTCATTTCTTCCAGCTCTCGAACCCCTTGACCTTTAATAGTATCTAATACAATACACTTAGGTGATGAATTATTTGACTGTTTTAATTGGACAACCCCTTCATAAATTTCTCTAATGTCTGAACCATTGACCCTAATGGATTCAAAGCCAAATGCTGAGAATTTTTCCACAAAATCACCTGGATTACAAATATCCTTTGTAAAACCATCTAATTGTTTTTTGTTATCGTCTACAAATACAATTAAATTAGATAACTGTTGATGAGACGCAAATTGTATAGCCTCCCAACATTGTCCCTCATTTAACTCACCATCCCCAACAATAGCATAGGTATAAAAGGAACTTTTTCTTATTTTCTGACCATATGCAAGTCCGGTTGCAACACTAATTCCTTGTCCTAAAGAGCCAGTTGTCATATCTATGCCCGGCGTTAGATTTCTATCAGGATGAGACGGTAATTTGGTTCCATTTGTATTTAAAGAATATAAGAATTCTTTGTCAAAGAAACCATTCAAATAGAGTGTGCTATACAAAGCTGGTCCAGCATGCCCCTTGGATAGAACAAAATAATCTCTATCTCGTGATGCAAATATTTCTGGAGTCATTGGCATTATTTCACCATAAAGCACTGCTAAAACTTCTACGATAGACAGACTCCCACCATAGTGGCCGAATCCGAGATGATTCAATGTTCTAAGAGTATTTAATCGGATTTTAGTTGCAAATTTTCTTAACTCATCTTCTCTATTTTCACTTAAAATCATCCTTTATTCCTCCTTTGCAGATGGCTTTTTAATAAAGGATACTCCAAACATAACTGCTAAAATAAGAACAAGACCAATAACAATGCCTGCTTGTGAACCAAATTGATTCAACATTCCTAAGATAATTCCTGATAGACCAAAATCTGCATCTGAGAAAGTTGATCCTTGGAAACCAAGTCCTCCCAAAACTGGCATTAAAAAGACTGGAAGAAAACTAATTAAAATACCTTGTAAAAATGCTCCAATAGTAGCTCCACGAACACCACCAGATGCATTCCCAATAACACCTGCAGTCGCTCCACAGAAGAAATGAGGCACAACACCTGGTAAAATAACAACCGTTCCTGAAGCAATCATAATTGCCATACTTACTAAACCACCAACAAAACTAGAGATAAATCCAATTAGAACTGCATTGGGTGCATAAGTATAAACAATCGGACAATCCAAAGCAGGTTTTGAATTAGGTACAAGACGCTCTGAAATACCTTTAAAGGCTGGAACAATTTCACCCAAAATAAGGCGAACACCTGCTAAAATAACAAATACCCCTGCTGCAAATTGACCTGCTAATTGTAAAGCATAAACTAGACCACTTGTACCACTACTGATTTCTTTTTCTATATATTCTGACCCTGCAAAGATAGCTACAATAATGTAAATAACTGCCATGGATAAAGTAATACTAACAGTACTATCACGTAAAAAAGCTAAACTCTTTGGAAATTTAATGTCCTCTGTTGATTTTGATTTGTCACCGATAAGGCTACCAGTAAAACCACTCAACCAATATCCCAAAGAACTGAAATGACCTAAAGCCACCTTGTCATTTCCAGTTAATTGAACCATATATTTTTGTACAAATGCTGGGGAAATACTCATAATAATACCGAGTGCTAATCCTCCTAGTAAGATAAGAGGCAAACTAGTAAAGCCAGCAACTGATAAAATGACCGCAATCATACACGCCATATATAGAGTGTGGTGCCCTGTTAAAAAGATATATTTGAATCGAGTAAAACGAGCGATTAAAATATTGAATACCATACCTGCAAACATAATCATTGCAGTAGCTGAACCATATGTTGTTAAAGCTACAGCTACAATTGCTTCATTATTCGGAACAACTCCAGATAAATGAAAAGCATGCTCAAACATGGTACCAAATGGATTTAAAGAATTTTGTACAATTCCTGCACCACCAGATACAACTAAGAAACCAACAAAGGTCTTAATTCCACCTTTAATAATATCAGGTAATTTTTTCTTCTGAAGAACTAATCCTAAGATTGCAATTAAAGCTACTAAAATAGCTGGTGTACTAACAATATCCAATATGAACTTCATCATGACGCTAGCCTCCTATATAAGTCCTTTTTCTTCACAAAGTTTAGTAATTAATTCTCGTAGCTCGTCCATATCAATAATACTATTTAAGATACGAACATCTCCAAGATGACTAGCTGAATCAGCTAAATCACGACCAACAATCCAAATATCAGCTGCATTTGGGTCTGCTCCACCTAAATCATAGTGTTCAACTTCTACATCTGAAACATTCAAATCACTTAATACAGATTCAATATTCATCTGTACCATAAAACTTGAACCTAATCCTGAACCACAAGCTGTACCAATTTTTAACATTATCTAATCCTCCTGTTTAATTATCATTTTAATGTCATCATAGTTTTTTGATGAAATCAAGGCTTGAACATGATTTTTATCTCTTAAAATTGTTGTTAAATGTGACAAAGCCTTTAAATGACTCTCATTATCAATGGCTGCAATACAAATCAACAATCTTACCTCTTGTTCTGGATTATCCAATAAATAAATCGGTTCTTCCAAAACTAACATTGACATTCCTATTTCATTCACACCTTCATCTGGCCGAGCGTGAGGAATTGCTACTCCCTTCCCTAAATTAATAAAAGGTCCAAACTCTTCTACTTTTTGAATCATTGCCTCAGGGTAGTTCTCAGTTATCTTATCTTGATCCAAAAGTGGTTTAGCTGCTAAACGAATCGCCTCCTTCCATCCTAATTTTTTCGAACTAACCTGATAGGTTTCTTTTGTAATTAATTCTTCTAACAATGGTAACACTTCCTTTCTGTTCATTTCTTGATAGAGATATCGCTTTAATGCTAATTTTAACTCTAATTCTTGTGTGATTACACTATATCGTCTTACTATGCTAATTATCTGATTAAGTTCAATATCTCGATAACCTGTATCTGGGAAATCTTTTGATACCAATTCAACTAACTGCGTTGTTTGTTCTTCCGTCATCATAACAGAAACTAGATAATTTGGCTTCTCTGTCTCTACCTTTATAGTAGAAAAAACCATATCATAGTCACTACTAGTTTTCGCCGGTAAATCGTCAATCTTTGAGGTTCCTATAAACTCAATTTGAGGAAATAATGCCAATAGATTTTCTTTTAACATCAATGAAGAACTAATCCCATTAGGACAGATAATTGCTGCTTTATAGCATTTTTGAGGCAAAGTATCTGCATTCTTTAAATAACCTCCAAAATGGATAACAAAATATGCTGTTTCACTATCAGGTATGGACTTGTCAATAGCGTCCATCAAGGGAGTCAAAGAATCTTTTACTAGTTCAAATAAATCAGGATAATGTTCTTTAACATGCAACACATATTCATTTGAACTAGGTAGGCCGAACTTTAATCTATAGTAAGCCGGTATAAGGTGGCGGCGAAGATTTTCTCTCAATACTTCCCTTTGTTTAAAATGTAACAAAGAAATATCTTCCATTCTACTTATAATAGCCTCTGTTAATTGATTAAAGTAAACCGGAGCAACATCTACTTCACCTTCAAAGCAACTTGATAATAAAACTGTGATATAGCGATAATCATCCTCAGAAAACACCGTATCTATAATTCCCAAATCAACCACTGTATCCAATAAAATAGTCGTTATATCTTGAATAACAGGAGATACTAATGTCTCTGAAAGACATACTCTTTCAACATCTCTTTGATACCTACACAGAATGAATACTAAACCGAAAAGGCAAACTTTTAATTGATTAACAATAGGTACTATCTGTAACTTTTCATAATAATCTTTAACCACCTGATCAATCAAATCATAAGTTAATGAATACCCCCAACTGGATAAAACATAATCCAAACCCCAAATCCCTATGGAGGATTCCAGCAACTCACTAACCATTTGAAAAGCTAAACGGTGCTTATTCCACTCTGAACCGTGTAAAGTATAACCTTTTGCTCTACTGTACCCTAGCTCCAAATCATTATCTAACATAATCTTTCTTAATGATTGAATATCAGATAAGGTTGTATTCTTACTTACTTTCAAAAAGTCTTGGTAATGATTATTCGATATAAAATCTAATCGGCAAAAAGTGTAAAGATAGATTAATGCTAAGCGAGTCGACTTTGGTAAAACCAATTCATCCGACTTAATAATATCTGTCAAAGACTGCTTCGTACGATTTGATAAACTATAGCGACCTTGTTTTTTATCCAGCACTATCCCTTTATTAGCTAGATAAGGCACTAAATAATCTATTCCTTCTTTGACTTCCTTTATAGGTAAGCTCACCTTAACAGATAATTCATATAATGATAGCTCACAATGATCCATCAAAGTCATCAAAATAACTAGTGCTCTATAATCAAACATTTCTCTTCCTTTCTAACTACAATTATAGTGTAAAAGTTATAAGAATAAAAGAGTATTTCAGCACAATATAATCTCACTTCCTACAAGTAATTATTGGGCTGAAACTTTTTAGTGATTATTTGTCAACTTTCTATTAATTTTAAAAAACAAAATGATATCATTTAGATATCAAATAACAGAGGTCATTCTTATGACTGAAAAACTAATCAATTCAAAACCAAATGGTATATTAGCATTGATTCTCATTGAATTAACGCTCGTACTTGGTGTCTTTATATTTATAATGGGTGTTGGTTCGAAAAATATTTTTGGAATGATTATCGGACCTTTACTAATCGTAATTGCAGTGCTAACTCATGCTGGTTTAAAAGTTGTCAAACCTCAAGAAGCTCTGGTTCTGACACTCTTTGGTAACTATACAGGTACCATCAAAGAACCTGGTTTTTACTTTGTCAATCCCTTCAGCGTAGCGGTCAACCCTGCAAACCACACTCGACTTGGACAAAGTGGTGATGTTAGCACAAAATCTCCTTTTTTAGGAGCTAAATCATCAAATGACAATGATGTAAATATTGAAATTAGCAAGAAACACATTTCACTCAAAGTCATGACCTTGAGCAATTCTCGCCAAAAAATCAATGATTGTCTAGGAAATCCTGTAGAAATCGGTATCGCGGTAACTTGGAGAGTTGTCGATACCGCTATGGCAGTATTCAACGTTGATAACTACAAGGAATACCTCTCTTTGCAATGTGATAGCGCCCTTCGTAATATTGTCCGCATCTATCCTTACGATGTGTCTCCTAACGTGGATACTACGGGTGACGGGCAAGCAGATGAAGGTAGTCTCCGTGGCTCTAGCGAAATTGTAGCTAACCGTATTCGTGAAGAAATCCAAAGTCGTGTTGAAGATGCTGGCTTAGAAATCCTTGAAGCACGTATTACTTACCTAGCTTACGCTCCAGAAATTGCTGCCGTTATGCTTCAACGCCAACAAGCATCTGCCATTATTGATGCACGTAAGATGATTGTAGATGGTGCTGTAGGAATGGTTGAAATGGCACTAGAACGACTCAATGAAGGGGAATTGGTAGAGCTTGACGAAGAACGAAAAGCTGCCATGGTTTCAAATCTCCTTGTCGTACTCTGTGGCAATCATGATGCACAACCAATTGTCAACACAGGAAGTCTTTACTAAAGATGGCTGAAGCTAAAAAAAAGCAGATCCCCCTTCGACTCTCAACAAAGTTATACGCTGCACTCGCATCATGGGCAGAAGATGACTTTCGTTCAGTCAATGGGCAAATCGAATATCTCCTCACAGAGTGTGTCAAGCAACGGAAGAAAGACGGAAAATACGTCTCAGAAACCATTGACGAACCATTTGAGATTGATATTTAACACCTTCTCCTGTCTTCTAGGTCGGACAGGAGAATTTTTTCATCTTTTTTTGTCAAGTAACTTTACTTTACAAAAAAAATGTGTTATCCTAGTATGGTTGATGAAAATCAGTAGATTGAATCGAATATAAATACCTAAAGGAGAAATCAAAATGGCAGTACCTGCACGTCGCACTTCAAAAGCGAAGAAAAACAAACGTCGTACACACTACAAAGTAACAGCTCCATCTGTAAACTTTGACGAAACTACTGGAGATTACTCACGTTCTCACCGTGTATCACTTAAAGGATACTACAAAGGACGTAAAATCGCTAAAGCTGCAGCAGCTGAATAATAGAAGGGAGATACCATGCGCGTAAATATTACACTTGAACACAAAGAATCTGGTGAACGCTTGTACCTTACTTCTAAAAACAAACGTAACACTCCAGACCGTCTTCAATTGAAGAAATACTCACCAAAACTTCGCAAACACGTTGTGTTTACAGAGGTGAAATAGGGATTCACTACACGTCACTAGACGGTAGAAGTCTTGATTTTAAGCGATTCTTGAAATTCTAAGTTTCAATACATTGCAATAAAAATCAACCGAATCACTACCTTTTTCACTACCTTTTTTGAAATAAGAATAATGATTCGGACAATTAAAAGTAAAAGGAACTCCATTATGAGATGGGGTTCCTTTTCTGTATGTATTTCAAATACCGCCTCTACGCTATTTGTATCAGATTCACCAACTACCGTTTTATCCTAGTTAGAATATGTGATTGAGTGTTAGATATACCCAGACATCGACACAATCTCAGATATATTCATTCTCAAAAACAAGTTTAAATAGCGCAGTCTTTTTCAACTAGTTTTGAGAATCCAAAAAAATCTTCCTATTTATATAAGAAGATTTTTTTATTATTCTAATTTTTTTCTTCGTACAGTTACAAGTCCAAACGTTCCTAAAATTGCGCCGATTACCAACATTGCAACACTTGAATTTTCTCCTGTATTTGGTAAAGTTTTGGCTTTTTCTACTCGTGAATAACTCATTTTTTCGTTTTCTACTGATTTAACTGCTGGTGCTGAGTATGTTTCACGTTTTTTTCCTTCACCACAACTTTTTCCTTGAGCGTCAAGAGTAACTTCTTTACCAGTAGCAAGAGCTTTTTTTGAAGTTCTTCAAGATTCAATTCAGGAAGCACTTCAGCAGTTGGTGAACCTTTAGGGATAGCAATCACTGTTCCGTCAGGAAGTGTTGCAACAACGTTTTCTTGAGCTTTCTCTGCAAGGTCAACAAGTTTAGCATATTTTGCTTCAATTTCAGCCAATTTAGCTGTTTCTACTTTTTGTTCTGCTTGAACAGTTTCAAGAGCAGTTTGTGCAGTCTTGAGTTCAGCTTTTGCTGTTTCAAGTTTAGCTTCAACTGATGCTTTAGCTTCTTTAGCAGTTGCTAGTTTAGCAGGTGCGTCCAAATACGCTTGAAGTTGTTCAGCCAATTTCTTAGCGTCTTTGACTAAAGCGTCTTTTTTTCTTCAAGAAGTTTAGCACTTTGTTTGTTCAAAGCGTCTACTTTAGCTTCTTGCGCTTGTAGTTCTGCTTGAGCATCTGCAAGAGATTGTGACGCAGAAGTTTGAACAGCTTTAGCTTCTTTAAGAGCGTCTTGAGCTTTTGCAAGAGCTAGTTTTCTTTCAGAAAGGCTTGCTGTAAAGTTAGCAATTGCTTCATTTGCTTTAGTTTCACGTTTCTTAGCATTTTCAAGAGCGATTTCTGCCAAACGTAGGTTGTTTTCAGCAACTTGAGCTTGAAGAGGTGTAGCCATTGCGTCGGCTAGAACTTTTTCAGTGTCAGTTTTCAAGCTAAGTGCGCTTGCGTAATCTGTTGAAGCTTTTGTTAATGCGTTTTTAGCATTTTCTGAAGCAGTAGTAGCTTGGTCAAGATTTGATTGAGCAGTTGCGACAGCTTTTTCAAGTTGAGCTACGTTTGCATTTGATTGGATTGGTTCTTCGTTATCATCAAGACTTCCGAAGGTTGTGATCATCCAATATTCACCATTGATGTTAGCAACTGTGATAGCAACTGTTTTTTTATTTTCGTTAGACAAGTTGTTGATTAGGTGTCCCCATTCTTCAACATCATCTTCGAATGAGGTCAACTCAAATGCACGTTGAGCAGCATATTTCAAATCATACATGGTTTTTAATCTAGATTTTTCTCCAGCGGTTGTTAAATTTTCCAATCCACCGCGAATATGACCAGCTGTACGTGGATCAAGAGCTCGTTCTTCATACTTTTTTTAGCTACAGATTTACCACGATCTAAAGTTTTTTTAGTAATTTGAACTTTTTTTACTTGCATTTTGACCAAAATTATGTTTTAACTGAGTTATGAGTTTAGCGTAGAACTCACTAACTTCAATTAATTGAGCATCAGTCAGGTTATTGATGTCAATTGGACGGTTTTTTTATCTTTTTCATCAATAGTGATAGTTGATGATGCTGACATTTTAACTGCCATACCACGCATGACACGTTTGATATCTTCATTATCTGGATGAGCAATTCCTGGGATACCGTCTTTTTCCCATAGGTCAAATGCGTCTTTGTAGGTGATATCATTTGATTTTGCACCAATTTTATCACGTAGGCTATCAGAGATATGGAATGTTGGGTTACCAATTTGAACAATATCTTTTGAAGCGCCAGTATTTGCCAATTTATCTTGAGCAGATTTCAATTCAGCTTGAGCTGATTGCAATTTGCTTTCAACTGAGTCAGCATGTTCTGTAGCTGTTGCTAGTTTTTCTTTTGAAAGTTTTACAGCGTCATTTTTAGTATTGACATCGATTTCAGCAGCTTTAATAGCTTCTGCACGTGATGCATCTGCTTTTAGATGCTTTTTTTCTTTTGCAGTTTTTTTGCATCTTCAACGGATGTAGTTGCTGTTTTTAATATCTGCTTGAGCTTGTTTCAAGTCTTTTTGAGCAGAAGCAAGTCCACTTCCGTCAAGTGCAGCTTCTGCATTAGCTACAGCTTGTTCAGCAGTTTTGACGTCTTTAGCTGTTTCTGCAACTTTAGCGTTAGCACTAGCAACTTTAGCTTGTTCGCTTGAGAGAGCTTTAGCTTCAGCTTTAATTTGATCATTTGTAGCTTCGGTTGCTTTTTGGTTAGCAGTTTGTGCTTCAACATTTTTAGCTTGAGAATCTTTTACTTCAGCAACTTTTTCAGGTGTTGCTTGAGAAGCAACAACTTCAGCGTCTTTGACAGCTTGAGTTGCGTTAGCTACTTCCTTTTCAGCAGATGCTTGAGCAGTTTCTTTTGCTTTTACATTAGCTTCAGCAGTGGCTACTTTAGCGTCAGTTTCTTTTACAACAGCTTTTTGTGCGTCAAGCGCAGGTTTTACTGTAGATGGAGCAGGAACTTCAGTTTTTTCAACTGGTTTCATTTGTGATTTTGCAACAAGAGCAGGTTCATTGACAGCAGTGTCAGAAACAACTGGATTTGTTTGAGCTTCTTGAGCAAATGCAGTTCCACCAACGGATGCAAGAGCAATCGCTGTTGAAGTTGTGAGGGTTTGCAATTTTTTCATCAATTTCTCCTTTAATAACTGATAAATTGAGCTTATTTTTATAATTTTACTACACTATTTTTATCATTAAAAAGTGCAATATTCAACACTTGTATGGCATATAAGTGTAATTTGTGCTACTTATTATTTATAATTTTTTTATCTTTAAAAATAATAAATAAAGGTAAAAAAACTATGAATCAAAAACAACTTACAAACATTTATTGCAAAAAGAATTAGATATTTACGACTAAAAAAAGGACTTAGCCAAGAAAAAAACTTTCAGAATTGGCTGGCTTTAGGTTCGAAAACATATCCACAACATAGAAAATGAAAAATATAATTTTCAAATACAAACACTGAATAAAAATACTCATAGCTCTTGAAGTAGATGAAAAAAACATTTTTTTGATTTCGAGTTTCCAGAAAAAAAGCAAAGAAATTGAAAATATCATCAATCAACTTGAACAAATACCAGAACCACAAAAAAACAGATATAATTGATGCAATAACAACCCTATTAAAAAAACATAAACAACCGCTAAAAAAATTATAGCGGTCGTTTTTTTACATATCTAATTTTTTTCAAATCTGCTCTCATTTGTTCAGTAGATAAGATAATTTCTTCTACTTTCTCATCTGATTCCTTAAAATATTTTTTTCATCGAATTGAACAACATCAAATCCATATTTGAATAACTTTTTGTTGTTCTTTCGATATCCTAATCGATCATCTTGCTTTCTTTGAATCTTATCTAAACCATTAACAAATTTTTGAAACTTGTTCAAGTATCATTCTTTGTTCTTCATCCAAATAATGTTCTAATATTTGCCCATTTTCTAGTACTAGTTCATTCAATAAATTCTTTTGTACAATACTTGTTCTATATTCTCTATAATTCGCATTCAAAAATAACGCAGAAGTCTGATAAACCTGAATCCCTAAAGAGTCTTCTGTTTTCTTGTTCTCAAAAAAATAACTTCTTTATACACTCGTTCTGCAAAAATCAATTATTCTATTATCTAATTTTTTTCAAATAATAGTTACTGTCAATAAAGAATTCTTTAAAGACTCTGTAAAATTTTTTTCTTCTACTTCTTTTTGATAAAATCTTGAAATAACTGTAAATAAATTCTTATCAAAAAAATATCAAATGAAACAATACCATCTGATAAATCCGCTTCAATTTCTCTCTTCGCTAATTCGCTTGAAAATAGTACAGACTCTTTTAAAACTTTAACCATATTCGATTTCAGTTGTTGCTCTCTATTTTTTCTAAAATCAGATGCGCTAATAGATTCAAAAACTATTAAATAGAAGAGGCTTGGAAGTAATTTCTTCCAGTTTTCTTCATTACCCCAAAGCAATTCAGAAATACTTACATTCATATTCTTGCTAAGTAATTCTAAAACATTTTCAGATAAATGAGTTCGACTATCTTTCATTAATCGACTCATTTTTTGTTTGGCTGTGTCTTTGTTTCCACCATAATAAGCACCACTATTACTTAATTCGCCAATTTTTTCATCATGCAAAAACATATACCAATAATATTTTTTCCCTTGCTCTAACTGTTCATCTTTATAATTTTTAACCTTTGCAGGTACTGCATCAATCGTTGCACGTTTGACAAATTCAATTGTATTTTTAAACATTTAATTTCCAACTTTCTATCATTTTATATCTAGAGTATAACACAATGAGTTGAACATTGCAACCGATTTTATATTTTTGTTTTATAAATTTTTATCATACAACTCTTTCTTCATTTATATATACTGATTTTTACGCTACATAATTAAAAATAGTTGTATGAAATGTTTTTTTGTATCACTGTCTGTTTTTTCTCAATCGACAATCAACTTTAATCGTGATACACTTGAAATGTAAATAAAGAACGTTCAAATATTTACAAGAAATGTTTAACAGAAAGAACTAGCTGCAAGCTAGTAAAGGTAAGAAAAATGACAACTAACAATAATAACTTGATTCAAACAGGATTGTTTGGAAGCAATTCAAAACAATCAGGCGATTCAATTGTAAACGATCGTCGCACTGCCCCAATGCTCACAAACATCTCAACTTGCGTTGCAGTTAGTGTTACAGAGCCAAAACCATTCTTTCCAATCGTTGGGTTTGAGAAATCAAAATGGTAAAAACGCCCCAGTATTTTCAGACAAATCAATCGGCTACGAAGTGTTCCTTTCGATGCCTCGCGATGATGGTTCAGTTAAATTGATTAGTCTTGTTGTTCCTACAATTGAAATTGCTAACAAGATTCAGTTTCGACATCTTTATCAGCTAGTCAACCCACGCGGTCGATACAAGTTCAAAAGTTTCGATGTTATCGAAGTTTGGGCTGAAGATGTAAAAGAAGTTAGTTTAAAGTAGTGAGGAAATAGATATGAAAAATATTTCTAAAGAATTAGATGATTTATCAGCTTTAGACCTGCCCATCGAACTTCGTAGAATTTTATCAGCATACATGAGTTCTGAAGTTGAAGGGCGAGTTTCATCTTTTATTAATTTGAGTTTAGTTTACTCAAACGGTCGTTACACTGATTTCATTCGTTCGTATATGTATTTTGAACTCATGCGTCGTAAGATGTTAAAGGAAATGGAAGAGATTTGTAGGTATTTATGATTAGATACAGGCTAAATGAAAATACAGGACATTTAATGCCAGCCTTACCAAATTTGGTAACTCTGCTTCAAATTGTTGGAGCGGGGTTACTACTTGGTGGTGGTATTATTCGATGGCTAGGATTTAAAGGAACAGAAATTGGTATTTTTAGAAGTGAAGCACAGCTTGGCTTGAATTTAATAGTGATTGGAATAGCTGTCTTGCTCTTGGTTAATCTTGGGTTGTTGATTCGGTTTGGTTTGAATTTATCAAAAATTGGCTCATTATCTTTGTATCATCAATTAAGGTTGATAGAACGACAGACACACAGGGCATTGTTGGATTCAGCAACTGCTAATCGCAAAGTTGGTAGCAAATTCATCGATGTTAGTAAAGCGCATGCGGACTTCGCGAAGTCAAGCAGGCGCATCACAGTCAAAATCAAAAAATTAGCTGATCAAACTACAGACGATTTAGAAAAGTTTGCGGAAATGTTATCAGCGTGTTTAGTGGGTAAAAATCGTTCTTTGATTGTTTTAGATTATTGGTTAAGTGAAGATAATACAGAGTTCATTTATTTACTAGACGATATTGTCGAAGCTAAAGCAAGGCAGCTTAAACCAAAGAAGATAACTGAATTAAGACCAGTCAATGATTTTGAAATAACAGTTGAAAAAGGCTTGATATTCTCAATGTTGAGAAATATTCATGGATTAATTGTCGGCAACACGTCAAGTTCAAAGACAACTTTCTTGAAATCTCTACTCACTCAAGTTTTTATGTTTGATTCAGAAGTTGATTTAACAATCTTGGATGTAAAATCTGAGTTTAGTTCATGGGATTTTCTTCCAGAAGGTGTGATTTTATCTGATAGTGATGAAATTTTAGCGTATTTTGAAGAGTTATTAGAATTAGTTATTAAACGTGAAAAAGAAATTGCGAAATTGTCAGCACGCGATGATATTACTGGTGCAACTTTTGTGAATTTCGGTAAAGAGATGAAAATGAAGTTGTGTGTTATCGAAGAGTATTCAGCTATGCTTTCTAGCATTACAGATAATAAGATGAGAAAAAGGGTTCAAGATTTAGTTTTGTCTATTGTTTCGCGTTCTCGCTCTAGTGGTGTTTATATGTGTATCTGCATGCAACAACCGCGCTCTGAGTTGCTTTCAACAGCTATTAGAGATAATTTAGGTGTTCGTATCTGTCTATCAAATGGCGCTATAACCGATGAATTAGCCCGAATGGTATTTGGAGAAACTGATAACATTGATAATCATGCGCCCAGGTTTTCAGGCTATATCATGACTAGTGACGGACAGTTCAGCAAACCCAGACGATTCTGGAACATTAATCTACATGAGCACGGCTTGGAAAAGATTAGTACATTCAAACGAGCGTTTTTATACGGTCAGAGATTAAGAGAAAAACGTAAATAATGGGGTACTAGCATTCAAGGGGGTCTAGTAATGACCCCCATCCCACCCCTTACGGGGTCAACTATAAAAAAATTAAAAGGAGTTATGTTATATGATTCAATGTGACGTTGATGAAATTTCATTTGTATTTTTGCCTGATTTTTAACGAGATGATGTCTGATTATGAAGCATTTGCTTTAGATATCTGTTACAAAATTGACGAATTATTGGAATTAGAAAAGTACACAGTTAATTTCAAGTTAAATGAAAAAGGTTTTGCAGGCTACAATCATATTATCAATTTTGATGAATTTGAAATTTTGTTATGTTTTTAACACGGACAGTCCAAGAATGGGAATTTTTTTCTCAAATTCTCAGGGCAAGGTTTAAAACATTATTTGAAACGACGCGAAGAAGATAATCAAAAAAATTTCATATCGTAGATTAGTACAAAAAAATTTTTTTGAATTAGAAAAATTATTTTTAGTGGTAGTTGTAGAGTTTCAAAAAAATTGATTTTTGCGATTGATTTTTAAAGATGAAGGTTTGAAAGTAAATCAGATTTATCAAGAATTAAATAAGTCAATAATAAAATCAAAAATACGTTGACAGTTTTACAAATACAATTAAATTGAGAAAGAATCAGTCAAATATCCGTACTGTTAATACAAACAACAAAACAGAAACGATTTATGTTGGTAGCAAAGCAAACAAAGGAAACTCTCTACTGTTAAGAATCTATGATAAAAAATTGGAACAGGAGACAAAGAAGGGCATCTTTTATGACGAAGCCTTGAAATGTGATGACTGGGTGCGATTTGAAATGTCAATCAGACAGGCTTACGCTAACCAAACTGGTTTAGATATTTTAAAATGTAGAAATGATAAAGAATTATCGAGCCTGATTTTTTTCAACGGTTTACGGACAAGTATTTATTTTTTTCAAAAAAATGATGAATTATGGGATATTTCAAAGGTTATGTTGGAATATGTTTCAACCGATTTTGATTTATTGAGGTCAAAACCACGGCGGAAAAATGACTTATTATCTACTTACATCTATTTGTTAAAAAACAGCGGTTTAGAATCGTTTCTATACAAGATTGATAAAATTTATGGTAACGAATCAATTCAGGAATTTTTTTCAAGTATGTTTTGATTCATTTCAAAACAAAGTACAAACCATCTCCTGACACTATTATTTTTCTAAATAATAAAAAAAGATGAATTAAAGAAAGAGAAAGAGCCGTGGAAGGTATTCAAGTAAGAGAACGAGAGGAAAAATTAATATGACGGATATGACGAAATTAAATCAAATTGAAGAGCTACTTAATACGCTCATTGTTATCATTCAACAAAAAAATTGCAAAAGCAATGATTCTCATGGGATAGTCACACAAAAAGAACTACTTAAAATCTTACAGATTTCTCCTAATACGTTGAAATCATGGGAAAATAAAGGGTTAAAGCGTCTTGAGCCACCAATTGAAGGAACACGTACTGTTTTTTTACAAGATGAAAGACGTCATTGACTTTTTTGACTATTTAGCTTTAAGTATGTTAGAATAGGATTATCCAATAAAGAATGTGAGGGTTCTATTCTAGCCTTTTAATTGTCCGAAGAAAGAGGCTACATGAGTAAAGAAATCATTCAACACAACAATAAAAAGATAACAAAAATCACAAAACAAAATGGTGTAATCAGTTATTCACTTAAAGGTGTTTACATTGGAACTGATGTAAAGACTGGTAAACGCATCACAAAAACTATCACCGCTAAAACATTGAAATCTTTGGATAGAAAAAAATTGTTGAAGCTAAAATTGAGTTTGAAAAAGCTGGCTCTACCCTTAAAGAAACTATCCGAATTGATAACTTTGAAAGTCTTGCTGAGGTATGGTTTAGCAACTTCAAAACTTGGGTGTCTTCACAAAATACCATCAACCGAGTTAGGGGTTATCTTGATACCTATATCATTCCTCACTTTGGGGATTATAAACCTGACCAAATTGAACCTGCTGATATTCAACTTTGGGTAAATAAGCTAGCTAGGAAAGCAAAGAAATCTGTTGATTCTGGTGTAAAACGTGCTCCAAAAGGTAGTGCAAAAGATTTTGGTGCAATGGCTCACAAAGTCAGTGATATTTTTGATTTTGGCATTACAAATTGTGGACTGACGACTAACCCAGCTAAATCAATCAAAATTCCTCCAAAGCCCAAAGCAAGCAAACAACGTATCATGGTACTCCATGATGACGATTTGAAACACTGGCTGTCCTATCTTGAAACCTTACCAAACACAAGAGCAAATAGGCGCTTTAAAGTTATTTGTAACACGTTATTAGCATCTGCATTACGAATTAATGAGTTGTTAGCGTTAGAAATTACTGATCTTGATTTTGAAACTAATGAAATTCTTATCTGTAAAACATTAATGTGGAAAAGCGCAAATAAAAAACTAGGTATCAAAGGGGAAATGGTTTGTAAGAAAACTCCTAAAACGGATTCTGGGAATCGTAGGATTGCAGTTCCGCTTTCAATCATGGAAAGTCTTAAAGAGTTTCATGAGGAAATGACTGGCTATTTTGAAAAGCATAGTCTACCAAAATCTTCACTTATCTTTCCAACTATCTATGGCAACTACATGTGTGATAGAAACGAACGTGCAACCCTTAAAAAGCGATTAGTGGCTCTTGGTTTACCTGACTATGGTTTCCATCTTTTCCGCCATACACACGCTTCTATGATGTTAAATTCTGGTATGAACTGGAAAGAGCTACAACATAGAATGGGACACAAGTCCATATCAACAACTATGGATACCTATGCTGAATTAGCTCCTAAAAAGACATTTGAGGCAGTGGATATTTTCCTAAACAAAATGGAAGAACTGGCAAGTTGATTTCATCACTACCTTTATCACTACCTTTAAACTTTAAAGCGCTACAATACTTGATAATATAGGGGATATAGGTCAATTATTTAACCCTTACAGAGGTGAAATAGGGATTCACTACACGTCAATAGATGTGAGAGCCCTTGATTTTAAGCGATTCTTGAAATTTTAAATTTCACTACATTGCAATAAAAATCAACCGAATCACTACATTTTTTGAAATAAGAATACTGATTCGGACAATTAAAAGCAAGAGAAACTTCATTATGAGGTTTCTCTTTTTATATTCTCGCTCCACCATCTATTTTTCTTATCGTTGTGTTATAATGGAATAGATTATAAATTCATACATAGGGTTTTTAAAAAAATCTCATCAAAGAATTTTTTTATTAAATCTATCTATTCTAAAAATTCTTTAACTGAATTTTTGATGAACAATTTTCGCGTGATTTTTCGCGTGATTTTTCGCGTAACTGTTTAAGATAAAGTCCCAGAAATACGATGAAATCAAGGATTTTAATCTCCTGTAAAATTTGCTTTTTCGCGTGACAATCGTTTAAAAACAAATTTAAGTAACGTTATATTTTAGAAAGGAAAAATATGGACTTAAAATTTGAAGGAGTCGATTTAGAGTACAAAAAAGCTAAAAACAGTCTTCCAGAATCCTTCTGGGAAACCTACTCAGCATTTGCAAATACTAATGGCGGAAAAATAATTCTCGGGATAGACGAAAAAAATATTGATCCCTACCAAGGAGTTAATAATCCTCAAAAAATACGAGATAATCTATTCGCTTTAGTCGCAAACAAACAAAAAGTCAGTTGTAATCTACTTACCGACAACGATATCGAATACGTTAACATCCCAAACAAAAATAAACAGCTTATTGTAGTCACTGTAAGAGAAGCTAATCCTGACCAAAAAAACCCGTTCATCTTAAAAATGATTATCGTAAATCATATAAAAGGTTAGGCGAAGGCGACGTTCAACTTGATAAAGAAGAACTCAAATATCTTATGACTAGTTCACATGATGATATTGATAGTGAGTTGCTTAATAATTTTGACGAAAATGACCTAAATTTAGATACAATAGAACATTATAAGCAATTATTAATTGAACTTACTGGTAGAACAAAATACAATAGCATTTCTTTGAGAGATTTTCTAATCGAAATTGGTGTATTTAAAAAAGACAGGACAGATAATATATATAAATTAACCGCAGGAGGACTGATATTCTTTGGAAAGTATAATTCTATCATTTCTCGTTATCCCAAATTCCAATTAGACTATTTTGAAAAAGATACATCTCTTTCAACTAGGTGGAACGATAGAATTTCAACAGGTGATATGATGTACCCTGATTTGAACATGTTTGATTTTTTCAATTTAGCATATAATAAATTAACCACTACAACAAATGATAGATTTGAGCTCAGTAACGAATCTGCTCATCGTTTACCATTCAAGAAAGACCTATCTGAATCTATACGTGAGGCTTTAGTGAACTGCTTAATGCATGCTTACTATGATTTTGATTCACCTATAGTTATTACAGCATACCAAGACTTCTATGAATTTAAAAATCCAGGCAAGATGAAAATTTCTATTCCCGAATTTATACATGGTGGAACTTCCAAAACGCGAAATAGTACAATCTCTTCATTATTCCGTAGAATTGGGATGTCAGAAAAAGCTGGGTCAGGTGGACCGAAAATTTTTGATATTTCCGAAAAATATAAACTAAAAATTCCTGAAGTAAGTACAACTTTTGATAGTACTATTGTTACAATCTGGAAAGTAGATTTACTGTCTTCCTATGCAGATACATCAGATAGTGAAAAGATTATACTTGAATATATCATTAAAAAAATGGTAGCATTACTAAAAAAATGATATCCTTGAAAAATTCTCTAATGACTGAGTATAAATTTAGAGAAAACTTGAAATCCCTACAAAAATAAAAAAAGTATATTGAAATAGAAGGTAAGGGACGGTCTACAAAAATATGTTCTCCCTAAACGTTCAACTGAACAATACCACATTATTAAACAACAAATCAAAAAGTCTTGGAGATTTCATGACCAAATATTAAATATTTAATTCTCATTCCTAAAAAAATTTTTTTGAAATAGCGTAGTCTTTTTCTAAAAATTTGTGGAATTCAAAAACGCAGTTCATAATGGGGTGTTTTTATTATAAAAACCAACTTTACATAGTCTTTCTCTATATTCTTTCAACTGATAATATTTAAGAAGAAACATTTATGAAAATAAAATTTAAAGAAAATAATACAATCACCTCCATAAAATACAAATCTTTTTTATTTGTAAAATTGCCACTACTAGCTATTTTTGTACGCAGTTGTTATCAACTTGATCCTTAGTTTTAAGTTGACAGCTATAAGTGCCTTGCTAAGGTCTAAAGGTATTATCCCTTTAATCTTAATTATTCTACTGGTTTATCTTACCTTCAAGAACTATACTTCTTTTAAAGACTTACGTGAAAATTATAAAGCAAAAGATATCGATGGTGTTCATATACTAGTAAAACTGATTCGCATACATGATATAGTTAAAGTCAGAGAGTTTGGATTTAACAAGACAATCTATAACTACACATTTTCATGGGAAGATATCATTTTCCCTGCCATTAACAACAATATAAATGGTTCAAAACTTGAATCACTTGTTAAAAAATATTCTTTCCAGGTACTATCTATGGACATCCCAGCAAAAATGATTGGGAATGTGATATATGTTGATCCCAAGGTGATTGAAGAATGTATAAAGAATGAGATATTGAAATATTGAGCAATAACTAATTTTCAAATATAAAAAAGGAGCATTTCCGCAGCTGGAAATGCTCCTTTTACTATTCATGATCATTCATTATTCTTTTATCAACTATCATGTATTGATGAAATTTCAAATACATGCTGGAATAATGTCGTCAACTATGCTTCTTCGTTATCTTTACGACGACGTCCTGCTAACCCTAGTCCTAATAAACCACTAGCTGCAGCTGCAATCATTGCTACTACAGATTCTGTTGTACCAGTATTTGGTAATACTGTTTGTTTTGAGCTGTTCTTCTCTTCAAATGCTTTTGAAGGTGTATCTTTACCATCTTCTACTTGTTCTGAATTCTTAGAAGGTTCTGCTGCTGGTTTTGAAACTTCTTGTGGTTTTACTTGAGTATTATTTTGTTGATGATTTCCTTCAGATTTTTCAACAACTTCAACTGGGACAGATACTGTTGCTTGTGTTCCATCTGCTAATCTTAACGTTACTTTAGCAAATTTTCTACCTAGAGTAGTTGTATCAGGTAAGTCTATACTAATTACTGTAATATCCTCTGGTAAGTTCAATTTAGCAATGATCTCAGCTTGAGTAATTACATTACCACGTTCAGCTATTACTGTTCCAGTTATTGATGCTTGTAAGGCTGCTTTAATATCTAATTCTGGTCTATCAAATACTAACGCATCTTGATCAATTTGGTATAAGAATGGTCTTAAAGCTTTTTCGATTGCTTCAATACTTGTTGCTTTATCAATTGCATCCTTCGCTGCTTTAGCTTCTTCACGTGCCAATGCTTTTGCCTTAACCTTTTCTTCAGAAGTTAAATCTGTACTTTCATCGATTTCTTTTTCTTTATTGGCTAATGCTTCTTCCACAGCTTTCTTAGCTTCTTCTTTAGCACCTACTGGATTGATTTTCGCAATATTTTCTTTTCCATCTTCTAATACTTTATTGATATCTTCTAATGTTGTTGCCTTATCAATTGCATTTTTCGCTGCTTCTGCTTCTTCTCTTGCCGCTTTTTTAGCTGCTTCTTTTTCTTCTGGTAATAAGTCAGTTCTTGCGTCTATTGCTTTTTCTTTGGCTGCTAAGGCTTCATCTATTGCTTTCTTAGCTTTATCTTTAAGATTTTCTGGATTAATCTTCGCAATATTTTTCTTTTCCATCTTCTAATACTTTATTAATATCTTCTGATGTTGTTGCCTTATCAATTGCATTTTTCGCTGCTTCTGCTTCTTCTCTTGCTGCTTTTTTTAGCTGCTTCCTTTTCTTCTTGAGTTAAATCAGTTCTTGCATCGATTGCTTTTTTTCTTTGGCTGCTAAGGCTTCATCTATTGCTTTCTTAGCTTTATCTTTAAGATTTTCTGGATTAATCTTCGCAATGTTTTCTTTTCCATCTTCTAGTACTTTATTGATATCTTCTAAAGTTGTTGCCTTATCAATTGCATTTTTCGCTGCTTCTGCTTCTTCTCTTGCTGCTTTCTTAGCTGCTTCTTTTTTTCTTCTTGAGTTAAGTCAGTTCTTGCATCGATTGCTTTTTTTCTTTTTCTTCTAAGGCTTTATCAATGGCTTTCTTAGCTTCTTCTTTAGCACTTGTTACAGTTACTTTCTTAATATCCTCTTTTCCAGTTTCAGTTACTTTATCAATATCAGATAATTCTGTAGCTTTATCTATTGCATTTTTCGCTGCTTCTGCTTCTTCTTCAACTCTTGCTTTAGCCTCTGCTTTTTCTTCATCTGTTAAATCTGGATTTGCATCAATTGCTTTTTTTCTTTCGCTGCTTTCGCTGCTTCGATTTCTGCTTTTGCTGCTTCTTTTTTTCTATTGCTAGTTTTCCTGATTCTTTAGCTGAGGCAACCTCTTCTGTTGTTGTTGCTTTGTTAATTGCATCAATTGCTTTTTTGGCTTCTTCTGCAATTTTTGCTTTGGCATCTGCTTTTTGTTCAGGTGTTAAGTCTGTATTTGTATCAATTGCTTTTGTTTTTTCTGCTAATTCTTTTTCGATTTCTGCTTTAGCTTTATCTTTACCGACTGGATTTACTTCTGATACAGCTTTTGTTCCTTCAGTTTGTTTCGCATCTACTGCGGCTTGATTTGTTGCTTCATTGATTGCATTCACTGCATCAATTGCAGCCTTCGCAACTTCTGCTTTTGCTTTGTCTTTTTCTTTATCTGATAATTTATCATCACGATCAATTTCAGCAAGTTTATCTTCAGTTGCTTTTTGAATCGCATCTAATGCTTTTTCTTTGCCGACTGGATTTACAGCCTCTACTGCTGCAGTTCCTGTTGCTTTTACTCCGTCAACACCAGCATTATCTGTTGCTGCGTCAATGGCTTTCTTAGCTTCATCCGCTAGTTTCGCTGCTTCTTCTTTCGCTGCTTGTTTTTCTGCATCTGAAAGTTTATCGTTAGCGTCAATCGCTTTTTCTTTCGCTGCTTTTTGCTGCTTCGATTTCTGCTTTCGCTGCTTCTTTTTTTCTATTCCTAGTTTTTCCTGCATCTGTTGCTGAACTTACACCGTCTTTTTGTTGTTGCTTTATCGATTGCATCAATTGCTTTTTGTTGCTTCTTCTGCTACTTTTTGCTTTTTGCCGCTGCCTTTTTGGTCTGGTGTTAAGTCGGCGTTTGCTTCAATCGCTTTTTCTTTCGCTGCTTTGGCTGCTTCGATTTCTGCTTTAGCTGCTTCTTTTTCGATTCCTAGTTTTCCTGCATCTGTTGCTGAACTTACACCGTCTTTTGTTGTTGCTTTATCGATTGCATCAATTGCTTTTTGTTGCTTCTTCTGCTACTTTTGCTTTTTGCCGCTGCCTTTTGGTCTGGTGTTAAGTCGGCGTTTGCTTCAATCGCTTTTTTTCTTTCGCTGCTTTGGCTGCTTCGATTTCTGCTTTAGCTGCTTCTTTTTCTATTCCTAGTTTTCCTGCATCTGTTGCTGAACTTACACCGTCTTTTTGTTGTTGCTTTATCGATTGCATCAATTGCTTTTTGTTGCTTCTTCTGCTACTTTTTGCTTTTGCCGCTGCCTTTTTGGTCTGGTGTTAAGTCGGCGTTTGCTTCAATCGCTTTTTTTCTTTCGCTGCTTTGGCTGCTTCGATTTCTGCTTTTGCTGCTTCTTTTTCTATTCCTAGTTTTCCTGCATTTGAAGCTGCTGTAACATCATCTTCAGTTGTTGCTTTATCGATTGCGTCAATTGCTTTTTGTTGCTTCTTCTGCTACTTTTTGCTTTTTGCTGCTTCTTTTTTTGTTCTGGTGTTAGATCATTATTAGCCACAATAGCATCTGTTGCTTTCTTAGCTGCATCTTCAACTTCTTTCTTAGCTGCTGATTTATCGATATCTTTAAGAAGTTTTGCTGCTTCTGCTAGTTTAGATTTCAACTTATTAATCTTAGCTTGAACTCTATAGGCTTCTAGCTCTCCAGCATTATCTCCTTTATCTAATAAATCTTTAGCTGCTTGTTTTGCTGCTGCTAACTCATCGCTTAATTTAGCAACTTCATCATTATAAGCTTTGACACTCTCTTTAGCTTTACCAGTTGTATCTGCTAATTTAAGATTTTCTTCAGCGTTTGCTAAATCATCTTTTTGGTCTTGAGTTATCTTGTCTACTAGCGCTGCTTTGGCTGCTTCTAATGCTGCTTTTTTAGCTTTTACTTCTGCTAATGCATTTGCTACTGCTTTATCTGTTACGTTTTCGTCGTTGATTACTGCTTCGGCATCCGTTACTGCTTTGGCTGCTGCTGTTTTCGCTTCGTTATACGCATCTACTGTAGCTTTTGTTTTGCCTTCTGTTGGAACTACTTCTTTTGCTTTTGTATCTAAGTCTGCTTTGGCTGCTGACAATTCTGCTGTATCTGCTTTAGCGACTAATTTTGCTTTGGCTGCTTCTAGTTTAGCTTTTAAGGCTTCAATTTTTGATTGTACTAGCGCTGCTTCTGCTTGCGTTTTGTTTTCTGGATCCGCTAAGATTGCTTCTGCTTCTCTCTTAGCCGCTGCAATTTCTTCAGTAAGGTTTCCAGTTTCTGCTTTGTAAGCATCTGCTGTAGCTTTTGTTTTACCTGCTAACTCTGCATCACCTAATACTGCTAAGTCTGTTCCTGCATTGCCTAACGTTGTTTTTTGAGCTTCTGTTACTTTGTCTACTAGCGCTGCTTTGGCTGCTTCTAATGCTGCTTTTTTAGCTTTTACTTCTGCTAATGCATTTGCTACTGCTTTATCTGTTACGTTTTCGTCGTTGATTACTGCTTCGGCATCCGTTACTGCTTTGGCTGCTGCTGTTTTCGCTTCGTTATACGCATCTACTGTAGCTTTTGTTTTGCCTTCTGTTGGAACTACTTCTTTTGCTTTTGTATCTAAGTCTGCTTTGGCTGCTGACAATTCTGCTGTATCTGCTTTTAGCGACTAATTTTGCTTTGGCTGCTTCTAGTTTAGCTTTTTAAGGCTTCAATTTTTTTGATTGTACTAGCGCTGCTTCTGCTTGCGTTTTGTTTTCTGGATCCGCTAAGATTGCTTCTGCTTCTCTCTTAGCCGCTGCAATTTCTTCAGTAAGGTTTCCAGTTTCTGCTTTGTAAGCATCTGCTGTAGCTTTTGTTTTACCTGCTAACTCTGCATCACCTAATACTGCTAAGTCTGTTCCTGCATTGCCTAACGTTGTTTTTTGAGCTTCTGTTACTTTGTCTACTAGCGCTGCTTTGGCTGCTTCTAATGCTGCTTTTTTAGCTTTTACTTCTGCTAATGCATTTGCTACTGCTTTATCTGTTACGTTTTTCGTCGTTGATTACTGCTTCGGCATCCGTTACTGCTTTGGCTGCTGCTGTTTTCGCTTCGTTATACGCATCTACTGTAGCTTTTGTTTTGCCTTCTGTTGGAACTACTTCTTTTGCTTTTGTATCTAAGTCTGCTTTGGCTGCTGACAATTCTGCTGTATCTGCTTTAGCTACTAATTTTGCTTTGGCTGCTTCTAGTTTAGCTTTTAAGGCTTCAATTTTTGATTGTACTAGCGCTGCTTCTGCTTGCGTTTTGTTTTCTGGATCTGCTAAGATTGCTTCTGCTTCTCTCTTAGCCGCTGCAATTTCTTCAGTAAGGTTTCCAGTTTCTGCTTTGTAAGCATCTGCTGTAGCTTTTGTTTTACCTGCTAACTCTGCATCACCTAATACTGCTAAGTCTGTTCCCGCATTGCCCTAACGCTGTTTTTTTGAGCTTCTGTTACTTTTGTCTACTAGCGCTGCTTTGGCTGCTTCTAATGCTGCTTTTTTAGCTTTTACTTCTGCTAATGCATTTGCTACTGCTTTATCTGTTACGTTTTCGTCGTTGATTACTGCTTCGGCATCCGTTACTGCTTTGGCTGCTGCTGTTTTCGCTTCGTTATACGCATCTACTGTAGCTTTTGTTTTGCCTTCTGTTGGAACTACTTCTTTTGCTTTTGTATCTAAGTCTGCTTTGGCTGCTGACAATTCTGCTGTATCTGCTTTAGCGACTAATTTTGCTTTGGCTGCTTCTAGTTTAGCTTTTAAGGCTTCAATTTTTGATTGTACTAGCGCTGCTTCTGCTTGCGTTTTGTTTTCTGGATCTGCTAAGATTGCTTCTGCTTCTCTCTTAGCCGCTGCAATTTCTTCAGTAAGGTTTCCAGTTTCTGCTTTGTAAGCATCTGCTGTAGCTTTTGTTTTACCTGCTAACTCTGCATCACCTAATACTGCTAAGTCTGTTCCCGCATTGCCTAACGCTGTTTTTTGAGCTTCTGTTACTTTGTCTACTAGCGCTGCTTTGGCTGCTTCTAATGCTGCTTTTTTAGCTTTTACTTCTGCTAATGCATTTGCTACGTCTTCAGTTGTTGAATTTATATCACCAATCACTGCTTCGGCTGCTGTTACCGCTGTTTCGGCTGCTGTTTTCGCTGCTTCATACTTATCTGATGTAGCTTTTGTTTTTTTCCAGTAGTTACATTTGTTTCTTGAGTTAATGTTTTTTTAAATCATTCTTAGCTTTTTTTCTAGCTCTGCTGTATTTCCTTTTATCTTTCAATAATGCAGCCGCTTTATCTAATTCAGCTTTGATTTTATCAACTTCAATTTGAGCATAAGTAGCTTCTACTTTACCAGCATTTTCTGTTTTATCTAATACTGCTTTAGCCTGATTTTTTGCTGCTGTTAACGCAGTTTTTAACGTTTCATATTTTGCCTCATATTCTGCGATACTTTTCGGTGTCTTACCTGTCTTATCTGCTTCTTTTAGCGCATCTGAATCATTTTTTAGCTTTGTTTTTTGATCTTCTGTTGCTGCAACTACTAATTCAGCTCTTGCTGCTTTCAACTCAGCTAATTTTTCATTTAGCTTACTTACAGCAGCAGCTACTACATCTGGATCTGGATTTTCTTGATCTAATATAGTTTGAGCCTTTTCTCGAGCTTTTATTGCTTCATCTTTTGCAGTATTATAAGGTTCTTTCGAAATTGGTGTCTTACCGATTCTTGGGTCTGGATCTTCATTTATTAATCCTAATAAGTTATTATTTGAAGCAGTTAATTTGATTTATCAGTTCGTAATGCTTGTTGACCATCTAACACAGCAGTTACGATATCTTTATAATCTTGAGTTTTCTTTAAGTCTCCAGCCAATAAATTCTTAACTCTTTCTAACTGTGCTTTATAGGCATTAATAGTCTCATCTGTTTTACCTTTAATATCTCTCTCTTCTGTTTCTTTTAACTTATCATAAACTCTTTGTAAAAGATTTTTCGCAATTACACTTGTATCTTGGTCGACATTAAAATCTAACCCTGTAATAGGTAAAGAATATTGTAGATAAGTTGAATTATAACTCATACCTGCTTGATGTTTATTTTGTAAGCTAATTCTTACTTTATATGAAGTTACCCCTTTAGGTAAATCAATTTCTCTACTTGTAAACGTACCACCAGTTGCATTAGGTCTATTTTCAGGTAAAGCTAATTTTTCTTCTATTTTTTCTTTTGTGAGACCACTAGCATTAAATGTTTCATTTCTTGCATTTCCATCTTTAGCTGCAACTACTTTCATTTCAGAATTATTTACCGCAGTCTCTGGTGATACTACTGCAGTATAAATTGATTTTTTTCCGTATCATTCTCAATACTAAAAACTTCTACTTTATACTTAGCTTTTGAACCATTATTATCACCAGTATATCCTGTTTTGAAACTTACAGTTACTTTTGTCCCTTCATTAGTAGCATATGCTTTAAATGTTTTTTCGATACCATCAAACCACTTAGCTGATCTCGCCGTTCGAGCACCGGGTTCATTATTCTCTAAATAGGGCTTATCGTCATAGACCGGTTCAGTTCTGTTCTGTTTTGTAACTAATTTTGATAGTAATAATATATAATCACTATTTCTATCAAACGATTGTTCCCTTACCCAAACCTGATTAGTTCTGTTAATATTTACTGTATATGCAGGAAATACCCCTGCTTCAGTTTTTCTAGCAATCGCAAATTTACCGCTATCACCTACTGCTTTCCATCCACCGAATTCATTAATTTCTTTAACACTACCTTTATCAACATTTAGAGCATTCCCTAAAGTATCCATATCTTGTACTTTTTTATTATTCTCTATTACGTTAGGTAGGTTTTTTAATTTATCAGCTAGAGTCGTCAAATCTGCATTTTCAGCTGGTGCAGTATACGTTTGATTCGCAGCAGGATCTGTATTCGTTGTAGCTGCTTCTGTACGGAAAGCTTTATTTTTATCTAATGCTTTTCCATTACGTTCATCTCTAGAACCTGAGTTTGCAATCGAGTTAGAGTCTGATGCTTTTTCAGTATTCGTTGCTTTTTTACCTACAGTAGCTTTTCCATTTGTCGTATCTACTGCTGGCGCTTCTTTTTTCTCTTCTGGTTTTGTTTTTAGCTGTGTAGTTGCTGTAACCAATCTACTATGAGCTTGTGTGAGTTCACCTTCTGTTGTAGCAGCATTCACAGTTGCTTTTGCTTCTTCTAAGACAGCTTTTAAGCGATTTACACTGTCTTCTGTTTTCTCATCATAAGCACCTGAGGAGATTTTTCCATCGATTTCTTCAATTAATTTTGCTAAGGCTTGCTTTTTAGGATTTGAATCTAAGATAGGTGAAACAAGAATGCCTGATTCCGAGTTGTTCTTGTCTTCTTCTGGAGTCATGCTAGATGGACTGACTTCTTCAGACTTAGCTGTTGCTACAGATCCTAAATCTGGATCAGCATTATTGGCAAGCACTGTGTTTGAACTTGCTTCCATGGCTTGCACTTCTGTCACTGAGTTGACCGCAAAAAAGACTGATCCTAATAAGACTGATGCCGCACCAATCGAAAAACTTACGAATTGAAAAAAACGCTGACGTTCATTAAATTTAAATTGTTTCATGTTTTCTACCTTTCTTTCATTTCTGCAACTATCCTAAACTGTACTGATAAAAAAATTAACTTAGAATGTTATCCAGAAAAAAAGAGCTCCCTAAAAAGAAGCTTACCAATTTTATTAATAATCCATTATATCAAATTTTTTTAATAAAGATTCAAGATTATCTATAGAAAATCACACAACTTAATATATATATATATATATCGTGAACCCCCTATTCCATAGGGTTTATAAGGGATTTTTTTATTGATTACAGTAATTAAACTTATTTTTAGAATATTTACATTTTGATGACATTTAAACTAACCCTATATTCTATTGAATAAAAAAATTGTATCCAGCAAATATCTAGACAAAAAAACATCTAAGAATTTGTAAGCAAAATAGGCATTATTCTTCTTATTTTCTAACGGATAACATGGTAATGATGGTTCTCACAAAAGTATGATTAAGCATATAAATTGACTTCTATATTTTTTTACTGGTATACTATAGTGAATGCCACTTATTAAGCATAATTTTTAAAACTTTGGAATAAAGGAAGGAATTCAAAAATATGAAATCAAAAACAATTGCACTTTCTATTGCTACATTAGCAGGTCTTACTCTATTAGCAGCTTGTGCCCCTGCAGCGCAACCACAACAACAAAATCAACAGCCTGCTCAACAAACACAACAATCTAAGCAAAATCAACAGTCTGACCAACAAAATCAGCAATCTAACCAGCAAAACGCTAATGCTAGCAACAACCAAGCTACACCAGCTCAAAATGCTCCAGTAGCTCAACCTGAAAACATCGATGGAACCTATAAAGGACAAGATGAGCGTGATCAAATTACTTTGACAGTTACTGGTAAAACAGGAACTTGGACAAAATTAGAATCTGATGGTGACCAAGAAGTGAAACAAGTCACTTTTGACCCAGCAAACCAACGCATGATTATTGGTGATGATGTACAAATCTACACTGTTAACGGAAATCAAATTACAATTGACGATACTGACTTTGACCCATCTGATCGAATTGTTTGTCTAAATAAGTATTAGGACAAAGATTTAAAGAATCGAGCCCACTGAAAAAGTTATCATTTGATGACTTTTCAGTGAACTCGATTTTTTTATTTCCCCAGAATCTTAATGACTCGATGTTCAATCTTAGCTAAATCTCTTTCAATTTTTCGAGATAAGCAGTCAATTCTGCTTGGGCTTCTGGTGTTGTGCCTACTAGCTGGCTGCGCATGTGTGCGAGTCTGGCTTCTACTTGGCCAATCTCTTTATCAATCTCTGCGAGTTGGTCTGCGAGGTCGGCTAGGGGAACAACTGGTTCTTCCTCGAAGGTATCGACATAGCGTGGAATGTTGAGGTTGTAGTCATTTTCGACAATCTCTTCAAAGCTGGCTAGATGGGCGAACTTCTCGGCATTCTCACGTTTTTGATAGGTCTCCAAAATCTTGGCAATATGCTCTTCGGTCATATTGTTTTGATTTTTCCCTTTTTCAAACTCTTTTGAGGCATCGATAAAGAAGACATCCTTGTTAGTGCGATTCTTTTTAAGGATAATAATGGTTGTCGGAATAGAGGTGTTGTAGAAGATATTTGCCGGCAATCCGATAACCGTATCAATAGCGCCTTCTTCTAGCAGATGCTGGCGAATCTTTTGCTCGGCTGCTCCTCGGAAAAGAACTCCGTGAGGGAGGACGATGGCCATGACACCATTATGCTTGAGGTGGTAAAAACCGTGAAGGAGGAAGGCAAAATCTGCTTAGACTTAGGTGCAAGAACTCCATAACTTGAAAAGCGAGGATCTTGCAGGAAACCACTATCTGCTGACCACTTCAGTGAATAAGGTGGATTCATCAAAACTCCATCAAAATCTGTCGGCTCGGTAGTTGGCCAATCTTCGTCTAGAGTATCGTGGTTGCTGAGGTGATAGTTCTCAATCGCAACTCCGTGAAGCATCATGTTCATGCGAGCAAGGTTGAAAGTCGAGGTAATCAACTCTTGACCGTAGTAAGAAATCGTCGAAGCTTCCTTACTATAGCGCTTGGCATTGAGCAAGAGGGAACCAGAACCCATGGTCGGGTCGTAAACCGACATGCCCTTTTGATGCTCGCGCCCTGCAAAGACAATCTGAGTCATGAGGTGAGAAACTGCTTGAGGTGTATAGAACTCGCCAGCCTTCTTCCCAGAATCACTGGCAAATTGGCCAATCAAGTACTCATAAGCATCACCCAAGATATCACCAGCATGACCAGAGACATTGAGGTCATTGAGCTGTTTCATAACCTCAGAGATGGTTTTGTTTTGCTTTTGTGGGGTGTTGCCTAGCTTTTTAGCATAGAGGTCGATATCTTCGAAAAGATTTTCAAATTTTTCATTGGCCTGCTCGATATCACGGAAACTTTGGGCTAGGGATTCTAGCTGGAAGGTTCCTTCGTGGATAGACTGAACCAGCTTGGTAAAGGTTAGAGAAGGCTCAATCACATAGCCTAGCTCGTCATTTAAGACCTCGATGAGGTCTTCACGAACATCTGCATCCGCAAAGTTTTCCTCGTAGAGGAGTTGCGCTTGCTGGAAGGACTCAAAGGTCTCGTCCAACTTATCGCAGACGTCTTGGAGGATGTTGTCGGATAGATACTTGTAGAAAATCAAGCCCAAGAGATAGGACTTGTATTCATTGGCTTCCATCTGGCCACGCAGGATATCTGCCGCATTCCAGAGGGATTGGTAGAGTTCTCTTGATAAATCTGTTTGTGACATAGGGTCTCCTATCAATTTCTACTTTCATTAGTTTAGTGTAACTTTTTGATGTCTTTGTATCTTAGATAAACATTTTTCTGAGTAGGGTTTGTTTACTTTCTTTGAGCTGGTTGACTTTTTCCTCTTGCTTGGCAATGGCCTTATCTAGGTCTTGGAAGAAAGAACCGATGGCTTCTTGTTCAGGGAGAGAAGTTGTGAAAATATAAAAATCATCCAAAAAACTTTTTATTACATGAGGTATATTGGGTGTTCTATATCTCTCAAATATTAGTGATTGACTAGCCTTCATTTGCTGATAATAAAAGCTTCCACTACCAAATATTTTATATGATTTCAAAGTTGAGCCTAAAGCTCCTTCAAAACCATAATAAACAGCACCAGCCTGTGAACCATCCCATAAAATGATAATATCCTCTTCAGATGTATCACAATCACAATCAACTCTTGTTTGCTCTCCACCATTCAGATAGATAGTGTCTAAATAAACAGACTTATTACCAATCATCTCAGATTTTGCTTTTCCTTTTCTTTCAGAAGCTACAACTTCCCCCAACTTAACTTCCTTCCACTCATTTTCAAATCCTGCGAAGCGAAGGGCTGGTTTGGTTTGTCCTTTTGCTGGGAAGAGGAGCTTGAGGTATGTTTTCTTCTGCTCTTTGAATACCTCTAACTTACGCTGTTGAAGGCTGATGAGCTGGTCAATCTCTTGGAAGAAAGAACCAATGGCAGTTTGCTCGGGGAGAGAGGGGAGGGAAATGAAAATATCAGATAAATCTTTTGAGTTTATTGCTGGGTAACTTGTCCCTGTACAATTATCTAAGACAACATTTACAAATTTATTAGTCTGCAAATAAGACAATAAAAAACATCCATCGCCACTAGGTCTTAATTGTGCATAACCCGTAGAAAACACATAATCATTATCATCTTTTTTAAATAAATAATTATTTTTCTGATAAGGTCGCACCGTTTGGTAGAACACATCTCCTTTAATGGCCAATCGCTGTGCTCTAGATGGCGATGTAGAAATAGTTTCATTTCGATACGAAATCATCTCTGTCCCTATCACTGCTCCCAAATCAACATATTTAAACTCATCAGGAACTACTGATTTAGGATTGACTTCTGCAACTTCCCCCAACTTTTTCTGCTCCCAAGGTTCAGTATAACCTACAAAGCGATAACTTGGTTTCTTTGTCATATTACTCCCTTTCTTTAATCAAATGTAGAGAATCTACATTTACTTTTAATTCTAGTTGTGCATTCCCTGGCTGGATGAAATGAAACTCTATCCCAAATTCTTGCAAAATATCGCTTGTAAAGGTTGAATTTTGAATTTCTATTTCCTCTAAATTTGGGAAATCCGATAGGTTAATAGATTCTTTCACAGTAGTTAGTCTGCTATCCCAAATACGAATAGCACTACATGTACTTCCTTTCAGACTATCGAATAAGTCATCTGTAGAAATCGAGCAATCTTTTATCCTCAATTCTGAGCAATTTCTTAGTAAAACTTTAAAGGAATCTGAAAAAATCAAAGCGGGAAATCCTACACACTCTCTTACACTTTCAAACTCAATTGGTATTTCTTTACCCTCATCAATTTCCCCAAATTCGATAAACTTCAATATCCACTCTAGCCCTTCACAGTCTGCATCACTTTTAAGTTGAATCGATCGAATGTCTGAACATTCCAAGGAGGAAACTGTTATCCAAATCTTTTCAAATTCCTTATTTTTAGGAATATTCAGATTAAAAAGCTTTTGAAAAAGAAGTAATTCTTCTTCACCTTTTTCTTCTTCTGAAAGATTTTCTCCAGACAGATTGAACTCCAAAGCTTGTTCCTTATCTACTAATACATCCACAAAAGGAATCAATTGAACTTTTTCGACTACATCACGCTTAAAGTTTTGGAGAAGAGTTTGCATCTTATCGCTATAATCCCGCTTATAGAAAAATAGATAAATCTTTCTCGCTTTTTTTATCCATTTACTTAAAAAGTTCAAATCTGTCCCAGCTATCGAATGTCCTAAGATATAAAGATCCATTTCATCATCTGGTTCGATATCTCTTGGCATCTCATCTCTTTCTTTTAATAATAGATGATCCTTTTTAATTCTCATTAACTTATCATTATCCGTCGAGTTAGGTAAAACTATCTCAGAAATTCTATCGTGTTCTAGAAAGCCTCCACCAAAAATAATGTTGCGATTCTCTAGGCTACCATGAACTTGATAAACTTTATCTGCTAAATCCTGCAGTCCAATATCTGCTAAAGTATTTGTGTAATTAAAATTGAAAACCTTAGAATCTCTAAAAATCGAACGGTATACAGGATTTACTTCGCCTCCTATTCGTTGTTTCCATCGACGATATTCTCGACTAAGATAGGTATAAAATTGAAGTTCTAACCTTTCTAATGCTTGATTATATGTATCAACCGTCTGACAAGCTAGTTTTTTGTCCTCAATTGAATTAGCATTAAAGATAAGATTCTCAAACACTCCTTCGAAATCCGACCAATTGTCGTTAATATCTTTTTGGAATAGTGGATTAAACTTATAAAGTTTGACGGTTCTTTCAATTTATAATTCTCACCTATATCATCCAAAAAAGACTGATAGGAAGACTTTAGGCCAATATTCATATCGAATCCATTTCCCACAACTATATATTTGTCAATCACTATATCTCCCCCTTTCTATTACTCCATTTTCTTATTTCTACACTTTAGATTTTCTTTTTTGATATCTATTCTTCAATTTTGCCTATTTTTGCACTTTAGGATTACCATCTGTCATTTCTATTGTTCAATTTTGGCCATTTTTGCACTTTAGATAGGCAACTATGCTATTATATTCTTCAATTTTGCCTATTTTGAAACAATAGATAGGCTGATTTTGTGATATAATGTTAAAAAACGTTGAAATGCGAGGATGACTACATATGAACTATAGAGAACTTAGAAAAATCTACTACAGTCATCGTGGCCAATATGAGGAAGAGTATCAACTACGCTTACAGGGATACAGCTCCATTAGGACATCTCTTTATCCTCATTTAATGCAACGCGATACTGTCAAAACAAGTCAATACCCTTTATTTGTAACCCTACATCTAGGGATTTCCCAACTGATGGAAACTATCTCACAGCAGTCTCAACGAATTAGTGAAATAGCTGATACCCTCCCTAAGATTGCCCACGATCAGTTCTATAAAGAACAACTCTACCAATCGATTATTTCCACAAATGAGATTGAGGGTATCCATACAACTCGTAAAGAGTTGGTCAATGTAGAGAAACTCCTAGAAGAAGACCCCTATAAGACCGAACAAATCAAACATCTTTCCACCTTGCGAATGTACCAACAAATCCTTAAGGATGGATTTCTCCAAATCCAATCTCTTGAAGATATCAGAGGGATTTATGACCAATTAACACAAGGAGAAATCTCGCCAGAGGATGAACTCGATGGAGAGTTTTTTAGGCAGAAATCAGTCTTTATCCAAGACGACAAGACTGGCAAAGTCATCTATATCCCACCTCAAAAGGAGGAACAGATTCAGGTCATGCTGACAGAGTGGATTCGTTTTATAAACGACCATTCTATCCCAAATCTTATCAAGGCTTGTGCTGGACACTATTTTTTTGAAAATATTCATCCATTCTATGACGGTAACGGTCGGACAGGCCGCTATATCCTTGCCAAATACTTGTCTAGAAAGCTCGATAAATTCTCGGGTCTGGTTTTGTCCCAACAAATCAATCACCATAAGCAAGACTATTATAAGGCTTTTAGGAATACTGGTGACCATCTCAACCGTGCCGATGCTACCTTCTTCGTTGAAACCTTGTTGACTTTTATCAAGGAAGGGCAGGAAAATATTATCCAAACCCTCCTTGAAAAACAAGAGCAACTGCATCGCTATAAAGTTAAGATAGAGCAAACAGAAGGGCTGGAAGAAGTCGAGAAATACATCTTGTTTCTACTCGCTCAGTCCAAGCTCTTTGTCGATGATAAGAGAGATGGCATAGAAGATAGAAGCATCATCCAACTGGCCAATCAGTCCAACCATCATTACTCTAAGAAAAAGGTCAAGGATGCTTTCTTGCACCTTGAAGAGAGGGGAATTTTGACCCTCATTAGTCGAAAACCTTCCCAACATTATCTTTCTGACTATTTTTAATACTCAATGAAAATCAAAGAGCAAACTAGGAAACTAGCTGCAGGCTGTACTTGAGTACGGCAAGGCGACGTTGACGTGGTTTGAAGAGATTTTCGAAGAGTATAAACCTATCTCCCCCTTAGCGGTAGGATATCCTCTGAAATCATGCGCATATAGTCCTCTTTGAGGGCTTTTTTGTATTTGAGTTTTGGCAGTGCCTTGTCTCCGTGGGCTTCCTTATAGGCCAGATAATCCTGAGACTCGGTGATGGCTTTTTCGCCATTTTGCTTATCTCGTCCGATGCGGTAGTTGTCCACTACAAACTGGAGTTCATCCTCCCCTATCTGCCAATAATCTGCCGTTTCACGAATCTTTTTCTGAGTTGTTAGCTCAATCATCTCATCCAACTTATGGATGATAGACTGTCCCTGATAGCTCTTGGCATCAGCTTGAACATCCTGCCAGAGTTTAGAAATGATGCTGGATAACTTAGGATTGGATTTGTTCAAATCTTCGATATAGTTATCTACCAGACTCTTTTCCTTTTTACCAATGAGGTTTTCTCGATTTTCAATCAGAGCTTGGATGAGAGAGAGGATATAGTGATAGTTTATCTCGTCGGTGCGGATGGATTCAAGCTCATACTCGATATCCAGCAGAACACCTTCATCTTCTTGGTCTTCTTTTCTGCGTCTACGGAGCTCTTCTATGACATTTTGATATTGGCCAGCAAAGTTCTCGATATCTTCTAGGCTGAGTCCAATCTCTCTGAGGATGACTTTCTCATCATAGTCCGAATAGACTTGTATAGAGGATAGGAGCTTGTCAAATTCTTGGAAGGCCTTGGCAAAGCGTTTTAATTCTGCATCTGTCGCTATATCCAAATCAGGCACCTGCTCTGGACTTGGAGCGATGGCTAATAGTTGATGAACCTTCTCAAGAAACTTGGCCTTCTCCTCCTGCCATTCTGGGGCTAAGACACTGGTTTCGCCACCATTTGAGTAAAGGCTCAGAGCTTCATCCACCTTTTCTTTAAAGCGGTCAGGCGTTTGGAAAGTAACGATTTGGCCGAATTTCTTGCCTTCATCAAAGAGGCGATTGGTTCGTGAAAAGGCCTGAATGATATGCTGGGGCTTCATGGGCTGACGATCCATGAACAAAGTCGATAGGCAAGGGGCATCAAAACCTGTCAACAAGCGGTCCACCACGATAACCAGGTCCAACTGCTCTTCACGGAAGGCAAAGCGTTCTTTCTTACGGGCCAAACGATCGTTGAGGTCACTATTGTAGGAAGCAATGGTCGCTAGGCTAAAGTGAGTGCCAAACATGGCATTGTAGTCTTCTAAACTCTCCTCCATGTAGGTTTGGTTGACATAGGAATCTGCGTCATTTTCTGTCACAGAGTAGGTAATAGCAACCTTAGGAAAGTCTGGTAAGACCTTTTTAACATTTTCCGAGATGCTTAGAGACTTCTCTCCATTTTTAACTTGCTTAATCAGGTTATAATAGGCCTGCGCACGGGCAATACTTTTGACGGTCAAAATGGCTTCATAGGTTTTTCCTACCCCATTTTGGAAACCGAGTTTGCGTCTTGAGCGATTGAGAATAGCATCTAAAACGGCAAGCATGTGGCCTTCGTCATCATAACGCTCCTCGTCAATCTCATCTTCTGCCCAACCAGGCATGGTCGTCTGATACTCCACATTAAAGCCAAGCACCGCCTTGTCATGGATGGCTTCTTTGACAGTATATTGGTGGAGGCAGTCACCGTACTGCTCTTCGGTCGTCTGAGCAAGGTCTCCTTTTTGTTCACGTTTATTTTCTGTAAAGATAGGAGTTCCTGTAAACCCATACCAGAGAGAATTTGTAAAGAAGTTCTCTAGGTGGCGCTGGCGTTCAGGAGTCACTGCGCGATGGCATTCATCAACGACAAAGGCTAGTTTGAGTTGTTTGATACGATTGTAGACCTTTTGGTGACGTCCTTCATCAAACTGACGAATCATAGCATTGATTTTCTGGATGGTCGTCACAACGACACGGCGGTCATCAGAAGCCAGATTTTTAACCAATTCCTGTGTATCATCGGTCTCGTCGATATCGATCATATCGTTCTCTGCGTAGGACTGAAACGAACTGGTCGTCTGCTGGTCGAGGTCTGTCCTATCAATTACAAAGATTGTCTTTTCGATAGATGGTATCTGGAGTAGATTGCGTGAAACCTTATAAGAGGTCAGGGTCTTTCCTGAACCAGTTGTATGCCAAATATAGCCCGACTGGCGCTTGCGACTGGCTTCACGGATAGCCTCAATGGCATGAACCTGATAGGGGCGCAATAAAATCAAGGCCTTCTTGTCATCATCGATGACAGAATACTGCATGACCATCTCATGGGCTCTCGGTATCGACAAGACGGACTCAGCAAAGTCAAATAGTTGAGGTTGAGGCCTGTTTTCACTATCGACCCACTTGGTCAAGAAGCGTTCATTTAGCTTGTTGGCTTTGGCAGCTGCGATGTAGCAGGTGTCTGTGACATTGGAGACGACAAACATCTGAAGACTTGAAAAAATACCTCGGAACTGTCCTTCTTGGTCGTATTTCTTAATCTGACGGAAGGCATCCATATAAGGATGAGAACGACTTTTCAGTTCGATTTGAATCAAGGGCAGACCATTAATCAGCAAAGTCACATCCCCACGGCGCTGACGAATTCCTTCTCCGTCTGTGATGACTTGGTTGACAACCTCATAGCTGGATTTGCCACCAGCGACATTATTTCTCCACATAACTTCCAAGCGAATGGTACCTAAACTAGCATCTTCACGTTGAACCTGCACCTTAGCAATGCCATTTTCCCCTGCTATCCACTTGGCTGCTTCATAGAAGTTAACGAAATTGAGTTGGTTTTTGATTTGATTTTTCTCTGAATTTGTAAGGGGATGGTCTTGCAAAATGCGGACATTATTAGCTTCCAGCTTGGCAAAAAAGTTTCCCCATAGGAGGTCTTCTGTATTTAACTCAGGTCGATACACCCATTGACTTTCTCCCTTTGTCAGTTGGTTGATCAAGTCCCGCTCGATAGCCAATTCCTGTTTGGTTTTGGCTTTACCTGCTACAGGGATAGCAGTCTCGTCTTTAGGAGAGAGTCTCTGGCTGATATGGAAATCCTGCAAGGCTGCTTGATTGAGATGTTGCAATTTTTCCAGAAGAGCTTGCTCCGTTCCTTTTATCACTTGATAGGCTGCCGTCAGGTCTTTATCTGCATCTAGGTAGTGATGTGGGTTCTTCTTTATTTGGATATAACCCTGCACTAAATCTTCTAAACGTCTCAGCTGAATAGCAAGCTGGTTCTGGAGTTCCTGAGAATTGCTTCCAGATGCTTCTTTCTGGTTGATAGCTTCTAGATATTCTACGATGGCAGTATAACTAGGCTGTAACTCAGGGGCTGAAACGATGAGCTCTTGTTCTAATTCTTTTGATAAGGTATAAGCCATGTTCATACCCCATTTCTACAACGCAAAAAGCCTACCAAAAAAAGATTGGCAGGTTTTGAAAAATGGGTATGAAAACGCGAGTTTTATATATATATATATATATGCAAGCTAGTTATTTGCTTAAATCTGAAAACCATAGGGACTCTTCCTTTTCATTCATCCAAGGCGTTGATAAGATCGAAAAAACAGCGCCTTTACTTCCTTCTATTGTATCATAAAAGCCCCCTTGAGAAAAGGCTCCCCATAGTTTTATCTCTATTTCAGAGTAAACTTACTTGCAGGTAACGGACGATGGTTGGCAAAGTACTCCAAAACAAGCAAAATCCCCTGCAAACCTACATTGCAGGGGACTTGTGTTGTTATTCTTGTACTTCTTTTTGGGCGGCCTTACCTTGGTCTAGAAGGGCTTGGACGATTTTCTCATCGCGTAGTTTGACAGAATCATTGATTATTTCTGCGGACTTGACGATGGTTGTTTCTAGTTGGGCACGTTTCTGGCGTCCCAATTCAATAGCTGCAACGATGCCTTGGTTTTGAGCGACCAGACTTTCAGCCAGCTTTGTAACCGATTCGACAGCGACTGTCGGGCTTTGAGCAATTCGTTCCATCTGCGGAATCACTCCCTTGCTGGTTTCAGCTAGCATCTGGAGGGCAGCATTATTGGCATTGACAATGGCATCTGCCACGACACCTGATTTCATGGATTGTTGCAAAATACCAAGTTGGGCAATGGAAAGCTTCATTGTTGGAATAGTATTTCGGCGAAGCATGCCCAATTTTTGACGCATATCAGATGACACCTTCACAAGATTGCGCATCTGAGGTGTTGTTGCCCAGGCAACATAGAGACGGCTGACATATTCTGTGTGTTGTTGTTCAAGGGTATTGACTACTTCTGCCATGCGGGCCAATTCTTGTGACTTGATCTGGTATTCTACCGTACTTGTATCGAGTTGGTCAGCCTGAGCTTTCAGTTCTGCAGCGCGATTGCCAGCTTCTGTCTGGCTGGCTTCGATAAAGGAAATCACTCCCACTAGGTTTTCAATGGATTTAGTATTGTCCTCAATCAACATCTCAGCAGAGACGATATTTCGAGCAAGCACATCTTCTTGCTTGACCACTGCGGCAGCCATGCCATCTAGCTTTTGCTCCACTGTTTTTGAGTCAAAGTAAAATTCTTGTAGCGTATTTTTACTCTTGTTAAACAATCGTTTCAAAAAGTTTGGCTTTTCTTCTAATTCAGCAATTTCAGCGTTCTTGTATTTGACTACAAAGCCTTGCAACTCACGGTTGGTATTCTTGAGTAAGTCATCCACTTGGGGAATCTGCAGTTTCTTTTGTTCTGACAAGATACGATTGACCGTATTGTTCACACCTTCTACAGCAGATTGTCCAAAATCTAAAAGAGCATTTTGATTTGTGACAAACTGGTCTACTAACTGGGGCACGCGCGCCTTGATTCCTTCTTGCTGCTCAGGACTTAACTTTTCAAGGAAGGTCAAGGTCTTGTCCGAGCCAGTATTGGTCTCGATGATTTGGGTTGTTTTATCCACCTTAGCTACCGTATTATTGGCAATCTGGTCAATATCAAAATTAAATTCTGTCATGGTTACTCCTTTATTTCTAAGCTATTCTTTACGATCTTTTTCTAGGATACGTAGGCTGATATCAAAATCACGCATATCTGTTTCATTGAGTTCTCTCAAGACTTGGTCTAGCTCAAGGTCAAATTGTTCGATAGCTGCTTTAGCTTGCTCTAAGCGTTCTTCTGCCCGATTATAGTTTTTAGGGTTGGCCTTAATCTTTAAATAGCCTTCTAAAATCGTTTGGAATTTCTCCATTTTCAAACTATGAATGGCAGTTAATTCTTCCTTATCACCATCAGCCGAAGTAGCAATCTTGTCTAAAATAGCCTGATGGTCAACGGCAATATTGGCCAAGGTCTGGGCCAATTCTGGAGCTAATTCCTCTGGCTCCGCATTTTCAAGATCTACCTGACTTTCCCTATCCAAACGTTCTAGCTGAACATCGATAGTTGCCCGCACTGTACGAACCTTTTTGTCAATACGGTTGTAAACATCATCATCGATATAGGACTTGAGACGATCCGCCTCCTGATGGATTTCCCTCAGTTCAATCAATACTTGATTGGCCAGACTCTTATAGGACTCTGAGCCTTTCTCTACCAAGATTCCCTCTAACTGCTGAATATCTTTGTCCGCCTGACGAATCCGAGCTTTTAAAAGCTCAATCCGATCGTCGAGCGAACGATCCTGCAAAAGAGGATAGCGCCAACGTTTATAGAGACGATAACCACCATAGCCTAGCAGTACACAAGCCGCAAGTGGAAGAGCATATTGGACCAACAGGCCCAGTAAGAACAAGAAGCCCCAAAAATAGAGACAACCTTTCCAAAAACCATTACCCGATTTCATAAACATTCCTTATTTTCAATTTATAAGTCTATTTTAGCACAAAAGAGCAAAATGAGGGCGGAAATCCCCTAGAAAAGAGTTGATTTCTTTGCTGTAGAATGGAGGCTAGTAGCGCGTGTGCTAATTTCAGTGAAGCGGACTCAAACCACAAACACACTCTGAGGAATATCAAAACAAAAGCTTGAAATATCGGAGGGGTTGTGTTAGAATGAACTTACAATGTGAGTAAAGTTACAGCATATGTAACTAAAAAAGCCCCACCGTGCCACCGATGGGGTTTTTTGCTACCCTCTAAAAGGGTTAACCATTACTTTTTACGTTTCTTAAGCCATAACTTGAAAAGCTCAGATAGCACGTTAATCAGTAACAGAGCTAGAAACACTGTGAGTAAAGTTTCTAACATATGTAACATCTCCCTTCCTTAAAGTGAGGGGGCCAAAACATTATATCAGACCAGATTTATATCATCAACATCGCGTATAAAAAACAAAAACTTGAAATATCCGGGGAGTTGTGTTAGAATGAACTTACAATGTGAGTAAAGTTACAGCATATGTAACTAAAAAAGCCCCACCGTGCCACCGATGGGGTTTTTGCTACCCTCTAAAAGGGCTAACCATTACTTCTTACGTTTCTTAAGCCATAACTTGAAAAGCTCAGATAACACGTTAATCAGTAACGGAGCTAGAAACACTGTGAGTAAAGTTTCTAACATATGTAACACCTCCCTTCATTAAAGTGAGGGGGCCAAAACATTATATCATACCAGATTTATATCATCAATATCGCGTATAAAAAACAAAAGCTTGAAATATCCGGGGAGTTGTGTTAGAATGAAAGCATAAAGGGAAAATAATGCTTCTAGCATATATAACTAAAAAGCCCCACCGTGCCACCGATGGGGTTTTTTGCTACCCTCTAAAAGGGTTAAATGCTACTTGCTATGTCTCTTTATCCATAGCTTGAAAAGCTCAGATAGTACGTTAATAAGTAACGGAGCTAGAAAAAGGGAAAATAATTCTAGCATATATAACACCTCCCTTCCTTGAATTGAGGGGGCTAAAACATTATATCATCAATATCAGTCAATTCCCAATCAAAAACACCTTCCTAAGGTGCTATTTTTTCTTGAACAAGCGGATGTAGTCCTGTTTGCTATGAATAACATCTGATACAAAGACAGATTTTCTATCCTCTAAAATATGATAGAAGGCTAGGTAATCGCCTAAAATGATGCATCGAGTTTTGTGGGGTGGGTATATAATACCTCCTACTCTTTCGTCAGCATCAAATCCTGCTTCTGGGAAGACTTCAAGACGCTCCAAACCATAAAGAATATTCTTAACTGTGTTTGCTCCTGCCTGTTCTGAAAAGTAGTTAGCTGAGATATAATCTTTAATACCTCTTAGCTGTTCTTGTACCGTTTCAGAGATAATAAGGCTATATGCCTTCTCGTTAAATTCCAAGGTTAGCCCTCACTTCATCAAGGCTGTAAGTTCTTCCATGTTCTAAATCCTCAAAGCTACGGGCAATTTCAGCACGCAACCCTGATAGAAGTTCTTCTCTTTCTTTATCTACTTGAGTTTCAAATGGCAAGGCTTTATTTTCTACAATGTGTTCTAAAAACAAGTTAAAACTGGCTGTCATATCAAGATTTTGCGCTGTGATAATAGCTTTAGCCTTCTCTAACAAGTCTCTGTTAGTCTTAAAATTTACCTGTGTGTTTTTTTCTAAAACATTCATAGTAGTACCTCCTTTTAGACTATTATATCACTTTAAACTATACAGGTCTAGTCGCGTATAGATACTTATAGCTGTATGCTTAAAAGCTATTGTAAAAGTAAAAAAAGCACTAAGGGAAAGCGTCCCAAAGTGCTTAATATCAAGGCTCTACAGCCTATCTTGATTCAATAAAATATTACAACATCTTTGTTGTAGAATTCAACGACAAGTGCTTCGTTGATTTCTGGGTTGATTTCATCGCGTTCTGGCAAGCGAGTCAATGAACCTTCCAATTTTTCAGCATCGAATGATACGAATGCTGGACGTCCAAGAGTAGCTTCTACTGCTTCAAGGATAGCTGGAACTTTCAATGATTTTTCACGAACTGAGATCACTTGACCTGGAGTTACGCGGTATGATGGGATATCAACGCGTTTTCCGTCAACAAGGATGTGACCGTGGTTTACGAATTGACGAGCTTGACGACGAGTAGTCGCAAGACCAAGACGGTAAACAACGTTATCCAAACGACGTTCCAAAAGAAGCATGAAGTTGAAACCTAGGATTCCGCCCTTTGATTTTTTTGTAGCTTGTACGAACAAGTTACGGAATTGTTTTTTTCACCTACACCGTAAGTGAAACGAAGTTTTTTTGTTTTTTTCAGCCAATTGCAAACCGTATTCTGACAATTTAGAACGGTTGTTTTGGTCCGTGTTGTCCTGGTACGTAGTTACGACGTGCCAATTCTTTACCTGTACCTGTAAGTGAAAGACCAAGGCGACGAGCTTGTTTCCAAGATGGTCCTGTATAACGTGACATGTGAATGTCCTCCTGATATAAATAATATTTCGGTGGAAATAGTCACTTAGAAAGCCCTGATTCGTGCAGATGCCCTTCGCCTAAACAGCCAAGGTTACTTATCATAAGACACCTGTTGACGAGCTTCATGCTTTCCTGCTGATATTTCACACAAAGTTCATTTTACCATGAATGGCTAGATTTGTAAAGGGGTTTTAAACTTTATTTTCATTGCCAGAGAAGTGGAGAACGAGGGTAAAGGTGCTTAAGCTACAGTCTTAGGGTCTGAGTAGTTTAATCTATTGGAAGACCTGTATCTACTGGTTCTGTACTAGTTTCTGTAGTCAAGTCTGTCTTTTCGAACATCGCTGAAGGTTGGGGCACAACTTGAGCAGGAGTTGTATTGACCACATCGGCTCGTACAGAACTTGGTTTATCAACTAGGACAAAGAAGCCACTGGCTACAACAACTGACGCAACACCGCCATTTAAACGGCGAATAGAGCAACGCGTATCGCTTTGATTTGGATTGAATTTCATAGGATTTTCCTTAGAGTTTTTCTTTATTTGATGACTCTAGTATAATCTCCTAAAATTAAAAAGGATTAAGAAAAAGTTAAAATTTTTCTTAAATCCCTCTTATAAAATACTTATATTAATTTTTACGAATTGATTTCCGCCAAAGCATCCAAATACTGATTATTGATAACAGCTAAAATATAGGCATCTGCCTTCAAGAGGTCATTAGGTCCAAACTGGACATCCAGTGGTGAATTTTCTTGTTCACGAAATCCTAGGACATTGAGATTGTATTTACCACGTAGATCCAGCTGGCTCAGGCTTTGACCAGCCCAGACACTAGGAATTCTCATCTCTACGATAGACACATTTTTATCCAGCTGAAAGACATCAACATTGTTATGAAAGAGAATGGTCTGCGCTAGGGACTGCCCCATTTCATACTCAGGTGAAATCACCGAGTCAGCACCGATTTTTTCCAGTACCTTCTTGGCTGTCTGGCTTTTGACCTTGGCAATAACCCGTGGTACCCCTAGACTCTTACAATGCATGACTGCAAGCACACTAGACTCCAGATTTTCCCCTGTTGCCACCACAACCGTATCACAGGTATCAATTCCTGCAGTTCTGAGGAGTTCCTCATCTGTAATATCGCCCACAACTCCACGCGCCAAAACTGGCTCAAATTGATTGATATGCTCTTCGTGGTCATCAATGGCAATAATATTCATATCTTGTTTGGCGAGCGCTGTCAGGACACTGGTCCCAAAAATTCCCAAACCTAAAATTCCAATCGTACGATCTGACATCATTCTTCCTTCCTTATCCAATACTAATATCTGCTTTCATATAGTGAATCAAATCTTTCTTATCAGGCTGGTAGTCCGCTAGACTAACCAGCAAGGTCAAGGGACCAATACGGCCGATAAACATGAGCACCATGACAATGCTGAGAGCTAGTTTGCCCAATTCTGGCGTCAGATTTGCCGTTACCCCAACTGTCGCAAGAGCTGAAATGGTCTCAAACATGAGATAGATAAATCGCGGTGTTCCTTGAGCTGTAATTCCCAACAATATCAAGCCCAACAAGAAGGTCATCAAAAAGATAATAAAGACACTAAAGGATTTTTGGACTGTTCGAGCCTCAATGGTTCTCTGCGCAACATTGGCATGAGGTAAGCCCAGCAATTCACTACGCGCAAAGACCAACAAAACAAAGAAAGTCGTAATCTTGAGCCCCCCAGCTGTCCCTCCAGGTGCCCCACCCAGAAACATCTGTAGGATATAGATAAACAAGGTCACAGGCCGAGCTTGGGTGTAGTCAATAGAAGCAAAGCCAGCCGTTCTCATGCTGACGGTTTGGAAAAAGCTAACCAGCACTTTCTCTGGAACGCTGAGATTGCCAATGGTTCCTGGATTGTACCACTCCGTAAAGAGTGTGGATACTGTCCCAAACAGCAAAATCCCTGCAGTCAAGAAGAGGACTAGTTTGGTGTGGAAACGCAGACGGCGTTTTTTCTTCTTGTCAAACTGGGTTGCCAAGTCAAACCAGACCATAAAGCCTAGACCACCTGTGATAATCAAGCCAGCAATGACCAGATTGATCAAGGGATCCGTCTGAAAAGCCACTAAACTGCTACTACCAAAATTATCAAAACCAGCATTACAAAAGGCTGAAATGGCTAGAAAGATAGAAGTAAAAATGCCTCGTCCCCAGCCAAACTCAGGAATAAAACGAAAACTTAGTAGAAAAGCACCCAAGCCCTCCACCAGAAAAGTCGTCAAAAAGATAGACCGCATAAAGGCCTTCAGCGACCGAGTCTCCCCGTAACTAAAGCTTTCCTGAATGGTTTCACGACTGCGAAGACTGAGCTTTTGCTTCCCCTGAATATAAAAGACCCCGATAAAAGTCATGAGCCCCAGACCACCAATCTGTATCAAGAGCATACAAATCAACTGCCCCCAAACATTATAGGTCGTAGCTACCGGTTGCGTAAAAAGGCCAGTCACACAAACCATGGACACCGTCGTAAAAAGATGGTCAAAATAAGTGGCCTGCGAACTACTTGCCTGAACAAAAGGCAAGCTCAAAAGAAGAGAGCCTATAAAAATAACTCCAGCGAAACTTAAAAAAATCCGACGAGCTGGTGAAAGTCCACCCAAGACCCTTTCAATTTTTTTCACAAATAATTTGAATAACATACATCCATTGTACCATAAAAAGTAGGAGAGTAGCTAGATATGAAAGGCAATCTCAAGGCAGAGTTCCAAGGCCTTCTCGAAAGCTTCTGAACCCCAGTCACGACTATCGTACTGGTCCAAGTCTGCTAAGGAATCAGCTGTGAACAACAACTCTCCCCAGAGAACCCCACGCAGTTGGGCTACTGCCGCAAGCGCAGAACACTCCATCTCTACAACAGCACAGCCTTCTTCCTTACGATAAACCACCTTTTCAGCCGTTTCTCTGTAAAAACCGTCTGTCGTCCAGGTCATGACTTCTTCATAAGGAATCCCTCTGGCTTCTAACACTTGCTCAATAGCAGCAATAGCCTCTGGCTGCATTTCCATATAACGAGAAGGTGCTACATAGTGGTAACTAGTTCCTTCGTCTCGTAAAGCCCGAACAGGGACTAGAAAGGCATTTTCCTCTATATCAGCTAAGACTCCACAGGTCCCTGTAGAGATAATCTGCTCCACACCATAGCCAATCAACCAATCCATAAACTGAGCCGCTGGAGCGGAGCCGACAGGCGCTTGAGCCAGACAAATCTTCTCACCCTTGTAGTTGATGACGTAGACTGGATAGGGCTTGGTGGCAGAAATGAATTCGCCGACACAGTCCGCCCCTACTTCCCTCGCATAGCGGTCAATCTCCTCACCTAAAAATGCATAGACACACTTCTTGGGCAAGTGCAAGTCCAGCCCCTCGTGATTGGGCATGATGACTGCCTGAGGATTGTCATCAAACTCTAAAATAGGAATCGCATGTTTCTGAATCATAGCCCACCTCCTCTAATTTTGTACTATTGTATCAAAAGCTGACAAAGTGTCAAGGAGAAGGCTGAGGAACTGAGGAGAAAAACAATACAATCGCAACATTTAACATAGACTCTTTTTAATGGTACAATGGACTTGCTTAAAAGTTCGATGAAATAAGCATATAAGAAAACACCACCGGTTGCCGCAAGTGGTGTTTTTTTTGCACTTGTTCAAGGCACTCAGGCTATTTCTTTTTCTTGTCGCATTTGCTTGCTACAAATCGGATAAGCCACTCTGATAAGATATTCGCTAGTATACCAGAAGGAAAACTACTCAATACCCTCCTAAAATTCAAGAAATTTAAGTAAACAAAAACAAGTGAGTTAACAATCTAGCCTTGAGAGCTACGATTATAAAATCACTCGTAAACTATTAATCTATAATCGATATAAAAAATATACTAGTAATTGCCTATAATTGCTGCCTTGAAAGAAAAGTATTTGTGTCTTACTCTATCTGGAAGTTATTATCAAATTTTTAAGAGGTCCACTTTCAAGATAATCATTCACTATAAAGAGCTTCTAACTCCCTCTTTAAATATTCAGCCAGATGTTGATGAGCAAAGATGTCAGCATTCTGTTCCGCTGTAGGATTATAGTTTGTATTGGTATTTACATCATACACATAAATATCTCCGCTTTCTGATTGAACCCATTCTATAGCTGCCACATCAATATGAGCATTTTTAAGGAAGGCTTCATAAGCTTCTTTTTGAGATTCTGGTAGAGGTTCTGTAATTTGGAATTTTTCAGAAGTTTCCAGTTGTTCTGGTCTCTTACCGATTTGACAACCATCTGCTGGACAAAGTTGGAAACCATCTGAAGAATCAATTGAAACAGTATAAAGAAACTTCTGATTGATAAACTCTGAACGACGGATACGACCATCACTTGGTTTGATGTAGGCTTGTAACAAGGTAATCCCGTCCACTGAAGGTTCAAAGAGGGGACTATTAACATAAGCTTCAAGTTCCTCTTCACTTTGAAAAAGTTGAACTCCTAATCCTTTTCCTGCTCTATTATGCTTGGTAATCAAAGGATAGATATTCAATTTTCTTGCTGCTTCAATAATATTTTCCGATCCCAAAACAGCAACTGTCGCTGGAGTCTCAATACCAGATTCATTTAATTTCAAATATTGTTTCACTTTACTGATTTCTAGGTTGATAGCTCCAGTTCCATTAACTACTTTACGTCCATGAGCCTCTAGCCAAGTAAGCACCTGCTCCGTAAACTCTGGTGCATAGCGATGCCCTCTCGTATGAGAAGATGCGGACATCCTATTGTAAAAAACTCCTTGTGGAGGAGGACTTTGAAGATTCAATATCCCACTCGATAGGTCCCATAATTCATAAGGTACTTGTATTTTTTCTAACCATTTTACTAAATGCTGTGTCCATTCAATATTTTCATGAATCACATAAACTTTTGCGTTACTCATAACTCATATCTCCTTTAAGAAAAATTAACTGACAATTGATGTTGCTTGTCTTCTTCTAAACTATAACCTTCTGTTTTTTCAATGACACTGACTGTTAAGATTTGACCCAAAACATTAATCATTGTACGGCCAGCATTCACAAAGAAATCAACTGCAAAAATCAAGGCTACTCCTTCTACTGGCAATCCAAGCTGGGGTGCTGCAGCCAACAAAACTACGATAGCTCCTGATGGGACAGTAGCTGCAGTTTTCCCAATCAAGGTCAAAAGTAAAACTGTAAAAAAGAGACTTGATAATGAAAATTGGATACCGTAGGCATGTGCGATAAAAATAGTAGCTACTGAAAAATAGACAGCTGCTCCTTCTAGATTAAAGGTATATCCTAAAGGGACAACCAAATCAATCGTATTCTTATCATGTCCCTGTTTTTTTAAATCCTTTAATAAGGACGGCAACACTACACTCGAACTACCTGAAATAAATGCTAGAGTCAAAAGGCTCCAATTTTCACGAAAAGCAGTCAAATATGGAACTTTAAAAATAGAGGCGATTAGAGGGAAAATGACTAAAATAAGAACTGCATAAGCCAAATAAGTTCCGACAACAAATTGACCAAGTCCAACTAACTTATCAATTCCTGTACTAGCGACATCTTTTGCAATAAAGCCAAAGATTCCGAAAGGAGATAATTTTACAATAACAGTTACAATTTTATAAATAGCTTCAATCCAAATCTGGAAACCTTCAAGAATTTTTTTGCTTTTATCACTCTTCAAGCTACCAATTCCATAACCAAGAAAAATAGCAAAAACAATAATTGGAAGAAGAGATCCTTCTGAAATTGACTTCACAATATTTGAAGGAATAAAACCAAGTAAAAACTCACTCAATTGGACATTATTAACTATCCCATCGATATTACCACCAGTTTGGCCAATATTCACACCTTGACCAAATCCCAAATAATAACTAGAAAATACAAATAATAAAGTAATCACAGTTGTAACAGCAAAAAAGTAGAGTAAGGTCTTCGTTAAAATTTTTACCAAACGATTTTTTTCCAATAACACTAGCCACTGCAACTACTATAATTGGAAATATCAGTGGAATAATGACCATGTTCACCAATTTGATAAACGCTTGTCCTAGAAATTGATAAAAACCTGCAAATTGTGGCCAGATTACTGCAAAAATAACACCTAAAAATCAAAGCTAGCAATAATTGCAAACCGAGTGAGAGTTTTGACCATAAATTAACTAATTTCATAAAAATAACCCCTTTGCTTTTTATTTTGCTAAATATTCTACTACGAATCTTCCATCTTGACTAATATATATTTTTCTATTATGAGCATAAAAAAAGATTTATAACAATATCTCAAAGTGAATTCATATCTCTTTCGCTATCCATTATAAATCTTTTATGTTAGAAAAATACCACCATCTAAACTACTCAACAGGATGGAGCAATTCCATAATGATCAAGAAGAGTGACTTCACTATAAGAAGTCTGATAAAACTCAATTTCAGGAGAAAATGAAGTAAATCTTCCCATAACAAAAGGCATCATATCAACTTTTTGTAACACTGGATATGATGCATTTTTCTTATCTTAAAAACTTTTTACCAATCTCTTTATTTAACAGGTATCTCCTTAATCACGCGCGCAGGATTGCCAGCTAGGACAACATTGTCGTCAAAGGACTTGGTGATTACAGCCCCTGCTCCTGCCACTACGTTATTACCCAATGTCACTCCAGGAAGGACAATGACACCGCCTCCAGCCCAGAAATTGTCACCGATAGTGATGGGCTTGCCGTATTCAACCCCTGAATTTCGTTCCTGCGAATCTAGTGGATGGAGTGGGGTTAAAAACTGACAGTTGGGGCCAATCATAGCATTGTCTCCGATACGAATCGGGCAGACATCCAGCATGGTCAAATTCCAATTAGAATAAAAATTTTCTCCTAGATAGATATTAATACCATAATCGACCACCAGGCGTGGATTGACATAGAGATTTTGCCCAGTCGAACCAAACCAAGTCTTGATAATCTCCGCCCCCTTCAAGGGATCTTCTTCCTTGTTAAAGGCAGCCTGTTTTTGGCGAGAAGCCTGAGCCAAGGCCCGCAACTCGGGGTCAAATGGATGATAGGGTTCTCCTGCAATCATTTTTTGCTATTCACTGGTCATTGTATTCTTCTCCTTATTCCCTACTATCATATCAAAATGTTTACATATCTGACTAGGATAAGGGATACTTTCTACAGTTTATACTCTGATTTTCATCACATCCTGTCTATCTTGCTAAACGAATACGAGTCACAATTCCGTCTGGGTCTGTGATTTCCAACTGGCTCGATGTCAGCCACTTGATTGGTGCATCAACTTCTTGTGCTCGCTGCACAATCGTTAACAGTTCTTCCTTACTCGCGACTTCAATGACATAGTAGGCTAAGCCTGGCAAGCCTTGCTTACGCGGAGCCAGACTCTTTCCTCCCCATTCGTTGACTGCTAAATGATGGTGGTAGTCCCCAGCCGCAATCCAACTAGCGCTAGGCACACTGAATTTATCCTCTAGCCCTAACACCTTTTGATAAAACTGGCTGGACTTTAGATTATCCTTGACGGAAAGATGAATATGCCCCATTCTCGTACCCTCAGCCAGGATAAAGGGCTCTACTCTTTCCCCCAACTCATAGATATCCTGCGCCGCAAGAGCCTCCGTCACCCCGATAATACGTCCATCTTCTCGAATATCCCATGTGGAAACCGGCTTATCTCGATAGAGTTCGATGCCATTTCCCTCCAAATCCTCCAAATAAAGGGCCTCACTGTAACCATGGTCTGCACCGCCGACAAGAGGAATCTGTAAATCTGTCAGGTGTTTCAAGACATCAGCCAAATCCTTTCGTGTCGGCAAGAGAATAGCTAGATGGTAAAGGCCATAATGTTCTCTGACTTCTCCACCCTCTTGTGTTTGAATCAGCTGTACCAAAGCTTTTCCACCAAGGCCTAGAATGGCCTCTGTCTCAGTTTGAGATAAGATTTCTAAACCAATAATTTGCTGATAAAATGCTGTTTGACTTGCCAAATCCTTTACATTTAAAACTGCCTCTGCTAAATAAATATGGCTCTTGTATTCACAGGTCATAAATAGTCATCTTTTCTAGTTGTAATTCTTTTTATTACAACCATTATATAATTTCCATCAAGAAAGTCAAGCCAGACAACTCAAAAATAAGGCCATTTCAGGATAAGATAAAGTAAATCTTTCCATAATAAAACGCATATTATCAAACTTTTCAGCACCTGACAATATGCGTTATTTTAATTTTAAAGACTTTTTGACCAGCTGTTTTTACTTAACAACAAGCTCATAACGTGTCTTACTTGTGAAGATTTGACCGGCTTTAAGAATGACTTGGTCCTTAAGGTCACTGTGAATGGCATCTGGCAAAGCTTGGGCTTCAAGAGCAATCCCATTGTGCTGAATCATTGGTTTACCAGCCACAAGGACACTCTCATCTACAAAGTTTGCTGTATAAACTACAAAACATGGAGCCTCCGTCTTGAAAAGTAAGAAGCGTCCTGAGTTCTGATCATAAAGGAATCCAGCATTGTCATGACCTTCAGAAAGCGCAAATGGATGGTCTAAACCAGAAACTAGCTGGATTTGCTCATCATCCTCTTCAAATATATCCTTCAACAAGGCACCATTATAGATGTGTTTAACCACATCACGATCAGCATCCGGAGTTTTAGCTGGAACACCATCAGGTGCAATTGGGTAAATGCCTTTTGTATTTAGTTGGAATACATGGCGATCAACCGTCTGCGTGAAATCACCAGACAAATTAAAATAGCTGTGGTTGGTTGGATTAACCAAGGTATCTTGATCTGTTGTTATTTTATAACTTACCTCATAAGCTCCATTTTCTTCTAAGCGATAACTAATCCAAATCTTGAGATTTCCTGGAAATCCACCTGTCCCATCCACTCGTTCTGTATAAAGAGTCAAACCATGATCACTTACTTCTACAACTTCAAACAAGCTAGAATCCCATCCAGTTGAACCACTGTGGTTACAGTTGCTTGCATTGTTAACTTCCAGATGATAGGTTTGACCATCTAGTTCAAAAGTCGCACCAGCAATACGACCTGCTACGGGACCCACACTAGCTCCATGCTTGGGACTGTTTCCCACATAGCTTTTAAAATCATCAAATCCCAAGATAACATTGGCAAAGTTTCCAGACTTATCAGGAGTTACATAACGCAAGATAGTCGCACCATAAGTCATAACCTCTAACTGATAACCTGCATCAGTCTCAAAGCGATAAGCTAGGACATCTTGTTCATCAACTCTTCCAAATACACGCTCTGTATATGCTTTCATTCGTTTCTCCTTCTTTCTAATTCTATTAAGCAAACAAACCATAGAAAGGCTATTCACAATCTATGGTTTACTTGTATGATTTACAAAATCCTTTGTCAAGAATTTATAAACACTCCCTTATTTTTGGTACTCATGAATGATTACACCTTGTACCACTCGGTTTACTGTACCTGTAGGAGACGGTGTATCTGGTTTATTTTCAACTTTGAGTGAAGTCAATAGGGCAAAGAGTTGAGCGTAAACGATGTATGGGAAGACACGGTAAATATCGTTCAAGACACCGCCACATCCAAGCGCTACTTCTTTTACATTTTCAAGACCAAAGGCTTGGTCACTCAAAAGTACAACACGACGAGCAATCTGATCACCTGCAACTTCACGAACTAAATCCAAATCATACTTACGAGTATAATCTGTCGTTGTACCAAAAACTAAAACGACTGTATCTTCGTTGATCAATGATTTTGGTCCATGACGGAAGCCAACAGGGCTTTCATACATAGTTGCAACTTGACCAGCTGTCAATTCCAAAATCTTGAGCTGAGCTTCATGAGCAAGTCCAAAGAAAGAACCCGCACCAAGGTAGATAACACGGTTAAAATCTAAATCAACAAGCTCTTTGACATCTTCTGCATTGTCTAGGACTTTACGAGCAAGACTAGACACAACTTCAAACGTTCAGCTTTAACAGCAAATTCTGTAGGATCAAAGACCAAGAGAGCTGTCAACATCATAGACGTAAAGCTAGAAGTCATGGCAAATCCAGCGTCATTTGAAGCAGCAGGTTGCAAAAGCAAGAGGTTACGTTCATCCCCGTGTGCCTGAAGAGCCAACTTCCCTTCTGCAGCACAAGTAATGGTCACTTGGTATAGCTCATCAACCAAGGCTTTGGCCAAATCAACAGTTGCCACACTTTCAGGTGAGTTTCCACTACGGGCAAAAGATACAAGAACCGTCGCTACATCTTTTTTAAGATAAGTTTCTGGATTGGCAACGATATCGGTTGTCGCAATGGCATTGAAATTCCACTTGCGTTCGTCATAAACTTCCTTAAAGTATGGTACCAAGGTATCTCCTACATAAGCAGAAGTCCCAGCACCTGTCAAGATGACCTTGATATAGTCATGTTTATCAGCAATCCCTTGTAGGAAGGCTGCAATTTCTTCACGTTGTTCTTGATAAGATTCAAAAGCTTCTTTCCATACATCAGGCTGTTGGTAGATTTCACGTGTTGTAATTTCAGCACCTAATTTAAGTAAGTCTTCTTTTGTATAATTTAGCATTGAGTTCCTCTTTTTCTATTAAATATGGGAACGGGAGTAAGCCCCATTCCCATTTCTATTCTATGAAAGGTGTGTAAACAACTGTTACAGCATCACATGAATTGAATTGAGTTCCAACTAAAATCTTTGGGAAAAAGACCGATTATCGTCGAAGTATCGCTCCATCCTCCTATCGCCTATTTTCCCTGTGATTTTCACGTTGTCACATCTTATTCATCTTCGTCATCATCGAAGCCTGCCAGAAGATCATTGACTTTCACGATGCTTTCTGCAGCACGGCTCTTATAGTCCGCATCTGCGCCCGTAAGACTCGCATTGATAAATTCAATCACCATTGGGAGATTCATTCCTGCGTAAAGGTCAATATCACGACCTTCCATAATCAAACGGCTTACCACATTACATGGTGTTCCACCTAGAAGATCCGCAAAGACTAGGAAATCATCCAAACCTTCAATTGCAGCTTCAAATTTTGCAGTAAAATCTTCTGGTCCATCTTCTGGAAGAAGAGCCACTGCATGAATATTGTCTTGTGGACCCATAATCATTTCTGTGCTACCTTTAAGTTCTTCACAGAAGCGACCATGACTCACCAAAATTAATGATTTCGTCATAAATTATACGCCCATTCCAAGTAAGAATTTACCGATGAATGAAAGACCTACTGCAAGAGCAATGATAATACCAATTGCTTTAGTAGAGTTCATACCTTTCTTACCAAGCAACCAGAAGATAAAGGCAGTAAAGATTGCTGGAAGCAAGCGTGGGAAGATTGAGTTCAAGATATCTTGGAAGTCAATTAATTTCACCGATTGGTAATTTGTAAGAAACTTCAAAGTTGATCATTGTTGCTACAAGAGCACCCATCATGAAGACACCAAGTACAGATGCAGCGTCAATCAAGGCTGTCAAAGTACTTTGCATGTTGTTGATGAGGTTAACCCCTTCTTTATATGCAAATTCCAACTGTTTCCAACGGAAGATGTCATACGCTACTGCAACTGCAATCCAAAGGAAGATACCCCAAGGTTGGCCAGCAATAGCCATTGTTGCAGCGATAGATCCCATGATAGCAGGTACTAGTGAACCAAAGATAGTATCTCCAAGAGGAGCGAATGGTCCCATCAAACCTGTCTTGATACCGTTAACCGCATCTTTTGAACCTACACCATCTTTTTCTTCCATGGCAAGATCAAAACCAGCGATAATTGTGTGGAAGAATGGTGAAGTATTGAAGAATTGAGTATGAACTTTCATCATTTCTTTCAATTCAGGAGTTCCATCACCATACATTTTACGCAATTGAGGCAAGATCATGTAAAGGTATCCAGATGCTTGCATACGCTCGTAATTCCAACCTAATTGGAAAGTAAACAAGCTACGTTTATTGATTTGATTAAAATCTTCTTTTGTTAGTTTGTAATTAGAATTCGTCATCTTCGATTTCCCCACTTTCTGATGGTGTAGAAGGTGCTGCTACAGCTACTTTTTGGCTATTTTTGAAGTGAAGCACTGCAAGGAAGATACCTACGATAGAGATACCAATCATAGACAAACCTTTAAAGTTGTTAACAAAAGCAATTTTTTCAGCAACATCTTTTGGTAGAGTACCTACGATACCAGCAACAGCGCCACCAAGACCTGTTACGTATGAGTAAAGAACAGTCAACATAGCTGTTAAACCGAATCCCATAGCAAGGTAGTGAAGGTTACGCTTAACTGGAAGGTAACGAAGCAAGATTGCGAATCCAAGACCTGGAAGCATACGACCAGCAAGAGTTAAACCATCTGCAACCCATTGGTATTGTTTAACCAAGTCTACTACTGTTTGTACAAATGCACCACCAAAGGCAAGGGCAAAGAATACTGGAAGGGCACGAGAAAGAGCCCAAGGAAGAGCACCAAGAAGATAGTTGCGCTCGATTCCTTTGTAATCGAAACGTTCAATCGCAGCATCAATACGGTGTGCGAAGAATGTAGTAGTCATACGACCAAGTACGTCAAAGTAAGTCAAAAGAGCTGCCACTGGAACGGCGATTGTAGTAATTGCAAGGTCTGTAGCAATCCCTTGTGAAACTGAGAAAGCTGTTGCAAGAACCGCACCAGAAGTTGCGTCGATACGAGAAGCACCACCAAAGGTACCTACCCCAAGCACGAATAACTGCAAGCTACCACCGATAAACAACCAGTTGTCACATCTCCCATGATTAAACCAGTAATGAAACCAGCAAATACAGGGGAACCTGCAGATGAAACGATCGTCAACTCATCACAGATTTGATAAGCTGAGTACAAAGTGAGAAGTAAAATTTGCCACCATTGTATCATAACAATGACCTCCTAAAAATTTTTTCCTATTTTAATAAGCTCAAAAAGTCTGAAACTGGATCATTTGGAACCATTTGAGCAGTAAGTTTAACACCTTTTTCTGCCAGTTTGTGGAAGTCTTCCACATCCTTGTCCACTACGTTTATAGAACGTGTAATAGAACGAGTTTCTGGTGTTTGAGACATATTCCCAACATTAAGGGTTTCAAGTGGTACACCTGCTTCTACCAAACCAAGGAAGCGGTCTGGTTTACGAGCCACGATAAAGAGACGTTGGCTATCGTATTTACCAGCAAGAATATTAGCTGCCGCTTTTTCAATTGGCAAAATACTCAATTTTACTCCTGGTGGTGTCGCAAGTTTCAAACCGCTCTTTTCAACATCGTTGTTAACAACTTCATCGTCTACAACCATAATGCGTGAAACATTTAGTTTTCCTGCCCAAAGATTGGCTACTTGTCCGTGGATCAAACGTCCATCAATACGGCATCCTACAATTGTCATAAGTTTTCCCCCTTTATGTGTTTTAGTGTAGGTTTACGAGTTAAATGAATCTCTTCTTTATATTGACCTTCTGTTTCAAAAATTATGATGCGATTAGCACCTTCTTTGAGAAAACTGTGAGGGATATAAAGTGAGAGGGTTGGCCCGACGTTCCAAAAACGTCCTAGGTTATGGCCATTAACAAAGGCAACTCCCTTACCAAACTCAGACAAGTCTAAGTAGGTATCCTTTGGCACTTCAACTGTAAAGTCGTAAGCGTAAAAGGCAGGCTGTCCTTCTGTCCATCCTTTTGAGAAATCAATTTTCTCAGGATTATCCAGTGGTAGTGGATAGTGTTTCCAATTAAGTAAGAAGTGTAAATCCTTGCAGACACCTGTTCGGATTCCTTTACGTTGCGTGTCGGCTAAAAACTTGTGACCATAATTGACACGCCCCATATTTTCTATCAATATATCAAAACGTGAGTCAGCTTTCTTTTCTCCCTGATAGAAGATATCTTCTCCTATTTCAGTTTGGTATTGGGTTGTAACCCATTTACCATCTATGAACAACTGTGCTCTATCTCGACCATCGATAATGCGAATTCGTTCTTCTTCTGCATCCCAACTTGTTTCTGTTCGATAAAGTAGATAGCCATAACTTTGCCCAAGTTCTTCCATCTTTTTAGGATAGAGACTTTCTACTGGACTTGAGAGACTGTCCAAGGTTTCAAACAAGGAGACCTTTTCCGTTAGACCAATGGAAGTTAATCCCATACTCTCTTTGTAGAGTGGTTCTAACTGTGGATACTCTGGGAAATGCGTTGCCATCATCTTTTTGACTGCTAAGTATTTGGCAGTTGGATTCCCTTCTTCATCAAGAAGAGCATCGTAATCATAAGATGTCACTTGAGGTAAGTCCAAGGTTCCTCGAGCCGAACAACCATTCATGAAACCAAAGTTTGTACCACCATGGAACATATAAAGATTGATTGATCCTTGCTCCAAGACTTCACAAACAGCGTCTGCCAATTCTTTCGGATCTCGAGTGATAATTGGTTCTTTCCAACGATTGAACCAACCGTCCCAAATTCCATACACATGAGTGGCCATTTTTTACCATGCTCATCAAAGAATTCCTGCATCTGTGAAAAGTTGAAGGGAGCTTTGGAACCAAAGTTTCCCGTTACAAAGAGATCATCTTCGATTAGGGTTCCTGCTTTTAGAGTAGCTCTCCAAGGACCATCTGAAGTAAGAGTGGGCAATCAATCCCTCGTTCTTCCATCAATTTTCGAATCGCTCTCAGATAAGACTTATCTTCTCCATAAGAGCCATATTCATTCTCCACTTGCATCATAAGAATGTTTCCGCCCTTATCAAGCAAGTGTGGTACAAGTCTTGGCAATAATTGGTCATAATAACGACCAACTGCCTCAATAAAGCTAGAATCGGATGAGCGAATTCTCATGTCTTTATTCAGAAGCCAAGCTGGTAGGCCACCAAATTCCCATTCTGCACAGATAAACGGCGACGGACGCACAATAGCGTAAAGTCCCAAATCCTGTGCTATTTGGAGAAACTTCTCCAAATCCAGAGCACCTTCAAAATTAAACTCCCCTTCAACAGGTTCGTGTAAATTCCATGCAACGTAAGTCTCAACCGTATTAAAACCAAGTGCTTTTAGATTGTATAGCGAATGATACCAATCCTCTGACGGAATTCTAAAATAATGAATGGCACCGGACAAAATCTTGAAGGGATTCCCATCTAAATAGAAATCCTCCCTAATTTCAAATCGTGTCATAATACTACCTTTTGACAATAAGCGTTTGCGCTTTCATTCGTTGATATAGTAAATATACCTTAATATCATACATTTGTCAATAGGTTTTTCACATTTTTACCATTTTTTTACTAACTTTTACATAAAAAAATTTATAAAATTTTATAGTTACAAATGCCCTGTCTTTTAAAAAAACATTTATAAAAATGTATAAAATCCAATCTAAATTAATCTTATAGCCTATTATTCTAATTTTTTTATTCAAAAGACTACTATTCTTTCCATTTTTTTATGTTAAAAATTTTTAAATGCAGAAAGAAAAATCGAGGTAATAATATGGCAATCCCAAAATATCAATATATCAAAGATGAATTAAAGAACAAAATCATCTCTGGTCAATTTGCTAGTGGAGATAAATTTTACACTGAAGCTGAATTAATTGCGATGTATGATGTTAGTTCTATCACAGTTGTCCGCGCCTTAAACGACCTTGCTAAAGATGGCTATATTGTCCGCCAACAAGGGAAAGGAACATTCGTTTCACGTGCACGCAAACACAAGCTCGTAGAGTTTTCAGATGTAGAAGTTTTCGAAACCAAAGATGACAAAGTTAGCGTTCTTTCAATCGAACGTGCAAATAAATTAAACTACTTAGAAAAGCTTGGACTACGTGGCGATCAGTTCTACTACAAGATTGAACGCGTCCGTAAAACAAACGGTGTCGCATACATCTATCATACATCTTATGTTCCAGAACAATACATCAATGCAAATTATCCAAATCTTGAATATTATAGTTCAATATATAACCGTTTCAAGTTAGATTACCACATTCATATGAATGATGAACATTTTGAAGAAATCAATGAAATAGCATTCCCAACTCCAGAACATGCTGCTACAGTTCTAGGAGTCGATGAACAATTCCCTACTGTTTTACAAACTAAAACTACTAAACTAGAGTCTACTGGTCAAGTTCTCGCCTATAGCGAAACTTACAAACGAGCTGATTACTACAAGATTAAATTCATTTCATGTGACCGTGATCATTAAGAAAAAGCCTAAGCACTGCTTGGGCTTTATATATTCTTATATCTAAATAGATTTTTTTCACTGTTAAAAAGCCTACTAAAAGAATAGGTATATCATAATCTAATAATATAAAAGAAATAAAAAAACGATTTTTTTCCCCACTATAAGGAAAAAAATCGTTTTTTTATTTCTTTTTATTCTAATCCAAGACGCTCAAAGATATCATCCACTCGTTTAGTGTAATAAACTGGGTTGAAAATTTCGTCAATTTCTTCTTGTGTAAGACGTGATGTTACTTCCGGATCTGTCTCAAGGAGCGGTTTAAAGTCCACTTGGTTATCCCATGAGTAGGCTGTTTTTGGTTGCACCAAGTCATAGGCTTGTTCCCGAGTCATACCTTTTTCAATCAAAGTCAACATAGCACGCTGGCTAAAAATAAGCCCGAATGTTGAGTTCATGTTGCGGATCATATTTTCTGGGAAGACCGTTAAGTTCTTGACGATATTTCCAAAACGGTTAAGCATGTAGTCAATCAAAATGGTTGTATCTGGTGTGATGATACGCTCAGCTGATGAGTGTGAAATGTCACGTTCGTGCCAGAGAGCGACGTTCTCATAGGCTGTAATCATATGACCACGGATAACACGCGCCAGACCTGTCATGTTTTCAGAACCAATCGGATTGCGTTTGTGAGGCATAGCTGAAGACCCTTTTTGCCCCTTAGCAAAGAACTCTTCCACTTCGCGTTGTTCTGATTTTTGCAAACCACGGATCTCCGTTGCCATACGCTCGATAGAAGTTGCGATGCTAGCAAGAACTGCAAAGTACTCAGCGTGAAGGTCACGAGGAAGCACCTGTGTAGAGATTTCTTGGGCACGAATACCAAGCTTGTCACAGACATATTGCTCAACGAATGGTGGGATGTTGGCAAAGTTACCAACCGCACCAGAAATCTTACCAGCTTCCACACCAGCAGCTGCATGTTCGAAACGCTCGATATTACGCTTCATTTCGCTGTACCAAGTCGCTAATTTAAGACCAAAAGTTGTAGGTTCAGCGTGCACACCGTGGGTACGACCCATCATGATGGTGAACTTATGCTCTTTAGCCTTATCAGCTATGATGTTGGTGAAGTTTTCAAGGTCACGACGGATGATGTCGTTGGCCTGCTTGTAGAGATAACCGTAGGCCGTATCCACCACGTCGGTAGAAGTCAAACCATAGTGAACCCACTTGCGCTCCTCACCAAGCGTTTCAGAAACCGCACGCGTGAAAGCCACCACATCGTGGCGCGTCTCCTCTTCAATTTCCAAAATACGGTCGATGTTAAAGTCTGCCTTCTCACGAATCAAAGCCACATCTTCCTTAGGGATTTCCCCCAACTCAGCCCATGCCTCATCAGCCAAGATTTCCACCTCAAGCCAAGCACGGTATTTATTTTCTTCACTCCAAATGTTCGCCATCTCAGGGCGAGAGTAACGGTTGATCATTATATTTCTCCTTAAGCTATCAAGCTACTTATTTTTACGCTGATAAGTTACTTTCAATTATTGTTTTTTTATATAGTCTAATTTACGAATATCAAACGAAGTTATACATCCCCACTTAAAATCCCCTTCAGATATTACGGTTACTTTTGCAGATTTTGCTACCAATATGTTTCGAATATAAGCGATAAAACTTTTAAAAAGATATTTACCACAAATCAAATTATAATAATCTTCATTATTTATTGACTCATATTTTTTTCTTTTGATTTTTTTCCATTTCTTTAGCAAAAAAACATCATATAAATTATGAGTTTTTTTACAATCTGATTCATTCTTTCTAGTTCCGTTTCCAAAGCATCGTGATTCAGAAAACCTGTTTTAAAATCTAGAAATTTCTTTGCACTAGACACAGTCTTCCCAATCTCTGTTGAAAATTCTGGATCGCTCTCACCATTGTTAGCAGTTAAACTTTCTATCGTCGCATATCGTAAGAAAAGTTCTTTTGATTCATCTACAATCCTTTTCTTCCAACCTTCAAAATTAAAACCACTCTCTAACACACCGTCATCATCAGTGTGTAATCGACCTTTTAAAAATTGATTAGGATAGTTCCAATCAATAAAATAACTTTCTATATTATAAGTTTGTAAATATATAAAATGATCATCCAGTATCATTTTTTCAGGACATTTATACCTCCAAAAATCTCCGTCAGTAATATAAAAATTTAGTTTCCCTTTCTGACTCTTTCGTCCATAGGTTTTATAATCTTGAACCACTTTAGATTTATCTCCAGAAGCTACAACTGATACAATCCTATATCCCATGCGTTTGAATATTTCTTTATACCAAAATTCATACCCAGTATCCTCGATGTACAAATTAAAGTCGTTGGCATTTTCAAGAAATTTTTGTCTAGTGTAAAGAGCAGATTGTGAATGTTTTAATCCATTACTCATTATCCACTCGCTCCTTCTTTAATTCAAACATCTTATTTTCATACTCTCCTACAATTTCTGGAGAATGTGTTGCTAATATTATTTGTATATTTTTTTCCTAGATTTTTAAAAATATTTGGTATTAATTTTTAACTGCCACAACATATGAAGTGATATTTCAGGTTCATCAGCAATAAATACATCTTTAAATTTTTTTATTTCTTGAAAATCGGTTTGTCAAAACCAAGTTTGCAAAAAAATATTACTATTTGTTTCTCTCCAGAAGAAAGATATTTAAAAATGAATCTTTCCACCTCGACCTTTTATTCTAAAAATAAGGAGCCCCAAAATTATCAAAAAAATAAGTTCTTTTTTTCTCCATACTATCTTCAAAAAAAGAATTTACAATATTCGTAAAATTTGTTATTTTTATTGCTTATATCTGACAATCTTTTTTTCTAGGTTTTCTGCAATCGGAAGTATCTTTGTCATTCTAACAATCTCTGATGCCTCAAAGAAAAAAAGTCATTAAATCAACAAATCCACTATCGTTTGCATTTTTGTTTCCTGATGAAATATAATCTAAGACATCTGGCAACTTTCGTTCATAATTATTCAAAAATTCCTCTATCTTATCTTTTATTTTTTTATCAGGAACATCAAGATTATCTAGCATTTTTAAAAATACTTCTTCTTCAATTCTCTGATTTTTATCAGTATCTATTATTTCTTTACTGGTTAGAATTGCTGACAAATTGTCAATATTTATACCTAATGAACTTGAGAGGATCTGATTCTTAAATTCCTGATTATATCTATTTTTTTCTACTCTCAATAATTCGGTTCTCTCGCTCAATTAAATTCATTGCGTATTTTAAAGAATTATCTATATTTTTGATCATCCGAACTAATATTTCTTCTATAATCTCCATGAAAAATTCTATCTTCTCTCATGGACCATGGAACCCTATTTATTGGTAAGTATAATTCATTAAAGACCATTTTTATATCTTCAATAATGGGATAAACTGACACAATTTCTCGAAATTCGATACTAGTATTACTAGAAATTTTTAAGAGAACTAATCGTATTTTTGATAAATTCTATCAGAATTTTTTTATTCCCAGATTCTGATATTTCAAGTTCCAAATAAAGACCATTTTCTTTATCAATATCCCTTAATATACTAATCGAATAATCTTTATTGTCGTGATCATCTTTCCCTCGTAATATAATCTGTTCAAAAATTAATATCAAATAATTCCCAAATTCTAGCCGTCAAGACTGTCTCTAAAATAGATAAAAATAGTTGTTTTGCCACTACCATTCTCTCCATATAAAAATAGTTACATCTGTATTAAATTTCAAATCATAATTGTAAACTTTATGTAGTTTTTTTATGGTCATGGATTTTTATATACATACTTAACACCCCTTATAGTTTTCTCCAAAAAATATTAGGAATTCCCCTACTCAAATTCTTCTTTCCCAATAAATACTGATGGGTAATGATCTAGTGTATTCAAATCCGTATCCAGCGGTAAATCATAAATTGCTAAATAGTTTTCAGGACATTGAGCAATTAGCTCTTCATATTTAGCTTGTACCTTATCTTGGTCAGCACTAGCAAACAATACTTCGACAACTGCTCCAGTCTTATCCTTCTCAACAAATGCATTAACGATGATTTGAATCATAGATTTCTCCTAAAAATCAATCCCTTCCCCAAACTCAACCACACTATCTGGCACATCACTAAACAAAGTCACATGTCCCATCTTGCGGTTGTGTTTCGCTTCTATTTTACCATACATGTGGAGGTGGGCGCTTGGATTTTCTGTAACATATTTTTCAGCAGTCTCGACATGCTGGCCGAGGACATTGAGCATAACAGCAGGCGCATGTAGTTTAATGGCTGGTAATGGTGCTCCGAGAACACCTAAAATATGGGTATCAAACTGGGAGAAGTCACAGGCTTCGATTGAGTAGTGTCCAGAGTTATGTGGGCGTGGGGCAATCTCGTTGACAATGATACCATCAGCGGTCGCAAACATTTCCACGCAAAGGGTTCCAGACAGGTTCAGTTGTTCTGCGATTCGCACTGCCATGGCTTTGGCTTTCGGCTAGACTTTCTGAAATGCGGGCTGGTACGATGGTCTTAGACAGAATGTTGTTACGATGGATATTTTCCTGAACTGGAAAAACCGTCACATCCTTGCCATTTCCTGACACGATGACAGAGATTTCAAGGTCAAAATTAATAAATTCTTCCAAGACACAGTCAGCTGAATCTGCTAGTTCATAGGCTTCTTCCAAGTCTGTTTCTGAACGAATGACCTTTTGCCCATGTCCATCGTAGCCACCAGTCGCAGTCTTGAGGACATAGTTTTTGGACAGGTCAATCTCCGCCAAGTCTTGGCTAGAAGTCACAACCTTGTAAGGTGCTACAGTGACTTGAGCCTTATTTGAGAGAAAGTCCTTTTCAAAAATCCGATTTTGGGAAATGCGAAGCAGGTCTGTCCCCTGAGGGAGTTGTCCATCCTTGATGACAGCATCCAAACCGTCAGCATCGACATTTTCAAACTCATAGGTGAGGACATCGCATCGCTCTGCCAACTGACGCAGAGCATCCACGTCATTATAAGGCGCCACGATGATTTCCGCCACGCGAGAGGCTGGGCAATCCGCAGCAGGATCCAGAGCGATGACCTTGTGCCCCATGTAGATCGCAGAGATGGCCATCATCTGCCCTAGCTGACCGCCACCGATAATTCCGATTGTTTTAGATGAGTTCATTGGTAGACTCCTCTGCAATTTTTCCTTGTTCTTCTGCAAAATCTGCCAAAGCTGTCGCGATAGCCTGATCCTCTACTGACAGGAGACGGAGGGCAAAGAGGGCTGCGTTTGTCGCACCAGCTTCACCAATAGCCATGGTTGCGACTGGTACTCCACCTGGCATCTGAACGATAGAGTAAAGCGAATCCACGCCACTAAGAGCACGCGATTTAACAGGTACACCGATGACAGGAAGGGTTGTTTTGGCAGCTACCATTCCTGGCAAATGGGCTGCGCCACCCGCACCTGCAATAATGACCTTGATCCCACGACTACGTGCTTCTTCAGCATGCTTGAACATGAGGTCTGGTGTGCGGTGGGCAGAAACAACTGTCTTTTCATAGGCTACATCGAAGCGGTCGAGGACTTCGGCTGTTTTTGCATGGTTGCCCAGTCGGATTTGGACCCCATGATGATGGAAATAATTGGTTTAGTCATAATTTTCCTTTTCTTTCCTTTCTTTTTTCAATCACCTTAAGTTGTGAGGGACGGCAGCAGCCACCAAAGGTGTCTCATGCCTAAATTGGAAGCCCAAGGTCTTCCAATTTCCCTGAAGGCTTGGCTAACAAAGCTAAGCCTTCTTTCACAACTGCGGTGATTGTTCTATATTAGCTCGCTAACGCTCGCAAGGTTACGCGCCCATTAACGTATTTTGTGAATTTTTTCTTTTTTTGATACTGGTCTTAGATAGTGGGGACGTAAGCAAACCTTCGATTTCATTCCTAAACTTTGAGCCTAGAGTCTCAAAGTTTACCCCGACCAGAACAGATACTGTTCTGGTCTTTTCACCACGACGACCATTATCTTAGTTTGGCTCGCTTTCGCTCGCCATGACAAATTTATATCTGTTAATCTTTTATGGCCTTGTTTCCAATATCTGTTCGGTAAAAGAGGCCTTCTGTTTTTTGTTGGGTGAGTTCTTGGTAGATAATGTCTTGGACTTCTTTGACAGTGTCTGCTGTGGTGACGAGCATATAGACACGTCCACCGTTTGAGAGCAGTGCTCTGCTATTTTCCGCAAACTTAGCCCCTGCATAGTAGGTGATGATGTCGCCTTCTGTCTTGGCTGGCAATTCAACACCCTTTTCATAGTCTAGCGGGTAACCGTTGGATGCGACAACCACACCCAGAGTCACACCCTTATCCGTCCAAGTGATGTTTGGCTCCTTGCCATCGAGGATATCCGTTATATTTTGTGCAAAGTCAGATGTCAAACGAGGCAGAATAATCTGAGTTTCAGGATCTCCGAAACGAGCGTTGAACTCGATTACCTTAGGTCCATCAGCTGTCAGAATCAAGCCTGCGTAAAGGACACCCAAATAAGGGCGACCTTCCTGAATCATACCTTCAAGAACTGGCTTGACAATAGTCTTAACCGCTGTATCAACTACACTCTGTGGCAAGTGTGGAACTGGTGCATAGGCACCCATCCCACCAGTGTTAGGACCCTTGTCCCCGTCGTAGGCACGTTTGTGGTCCTGAGCTGTTGGCATGATGTAGAACTTGTCACCATTGACAAAGGCAAAGAGAGAGAACTCTTCTCCGTCGAGGAATTCCTCGATAACTACACGCGCACCTGAATCACCGAATTTATTGTCCAAAAGCATCTCGTGGGTAGCTTCGACCGCTTGCTCAACCGTTTCTGCAACAACAACACCTTTGCCAAGCGCTAATCCATCCGCTTTAATTACGATTGGAGCGCCTTTTTCTTCGATGTATGCCTTGGTCTCCTCAAAGTCGGAGAAGGTCTTATAGGCCGCTGTCGGAACGCCGTATTTGACCATGATTTCCTTGGCAAAATCCTTGGACCACTCCAGCTCCGCTGCCAATCTTGTCGGACCAAATGCTTTGAGACCAGCAGCATTGAACTCATCCACAATTCCAGCAGCAAGGGCATCATCTGGCCCAATAAAGGACCAAGTAATATCGTTGGCTTTTGCGAAATCAATCAGCTTAGAATGTTCGGAAATAGAGATGTCCACCAATTCCAACCCATCCAAGGTCATACCGTCATTCCCAGGAGCAACAAAAACCTTTTCAACGCTTTTTGACTCAATCAACTTCTTAGCAATCGCATGTTCACGACCACCCGATCCAACAACTAACAGTTTCATTCCTCAACCTCTTTTTGCGAATTATTTAATAACATTATATCATAAACGTTCGCTTTTAATCCTGTTTGAATTGGTATTTTAAACTAAAAAAGGAAAGAAACTGTTTTCTTCCCTTTAACGTTCTTAATGTCTAAAATGTCTCACACCTGTGAAAATCATGGTCAAGTCATATTTGTCAGCAGCTTCAATGGATTCTTGGTCACGGACGGAGCCACCAGGCTGGATGATGGCCTTGATACCTGCTTTGGCGATTTCTTCCACATTATCCGCAAATGGGAAGAAGGCATCAGAAGCAAGCACAGCGCCGTCAAGACGGTCTTTAGCTTGGTCAATGGCAATACGAACAGAAGCCACACGGTTGGTTTGACCTGGGCCAACACCAAGTGTCATGTGGTCGTTGGTGATGATGATACCGTTCGATTTGACGTACTTGATAGCCTTCCAAGCGAATTCAAGGGCAGTCGCTTCTGTCTCAGTTGGTTGGCGCTTAGTCACCACTTGCCAGTCAGCTGGGCTTTCTTTGACCACGTCTTGGTTTTGAACGAGGAGTCCACCAACCACGCCTGTGTATTCTGCTTCCACTTCGCTGGCATCTTGAGCGTCGAATGGCAAGGCAAGGATACGCAAGTTTTTCTTTTTGTTGGTCAAAATGGCTAGCGCCTCATCCGTATAGCTTGGTGCAATAATAATTTCAAGGAAAACACCATGCATCTTTTCAGCTGTCGCAGCATCCACCTCACGATTAAGAACGACAATGCCACCGAAGATAGACACTGGATCAGACTCATAAGCGTAGTCCCAAGCAGTCTCGATGTCATCAGCCTGACCGATTCCACATGGGTTCATGTGTTTGAGAGCCACAACAGTTGGACGGTCTTTGAAGTCACGGATGATACGGATGGCAGCATCCGCATCGCGGATGTTATTGAAGGACAATTCTTTACCGTTGAGCTGTTTGGCTGATGCAATTGAGTAGGCCGTTGGCAAAGCTTTGGTAGAAGTCCGCATCCTGTTGAGGATTTTCTCCATAGCGCATGGCTTGTTTGAGGTCATAGGTCAAAGTGAGCTTTTCTGGTTTGCTTTCGCCCACTTGAGCTGTGAAATACTCTGCAATCAAGGCATCATAAGCAGCTGTGTGACGGAAAACTTTGGCTGCCAGACGTTGGCGAGTTTCGTAAGTTGTTTCGCCATTTGCTGACAATTCGTCAAGAACCACAGCATAGTCAGCTGGATCTACCACAACTGTTACGCTAGCATGATTTTTAGCCGCTGAACGAAGCATGGATGGCCCGCCGATATCGATGTTTTCAACTGCGTCAGCATAAGTCACGTCTGGTTTGAGAATCGTTTCCTTGAATGGGTAAAGGTTGACCACAACAAGGTCAATCAATTCTATCTTATTGTCCTTAGCTGCTTCCAGGTGACTATCCAAGTCACGACGTGCGAGTAAGCCACCGTGGATATTTGGGTGGAGGGTCTTAACACGACCATCCATCATCTCTGGAAAACCAGTCACATCGTCAATAGCAATCGTGTCTACTCCAGCATTGTCAAGGGCGACCTTGGTTCCACCTGTTGAGACAATCTCCCAACCAATTTTTTTAAGTTCTTGGGCAAATTCGACAATGCCCGCTTTGTCTGAGACGCTGATTAAGGCTTTTTTCGTCATTCTATTCCTCTTTCTTTAAGTTCAAGCGCATAGCGACTTCGTTATTTTCTTCTATAAATCCTGTTTCCTTAAAACCCAGACTAGTCAGCAGGTGCTTCATTTTTTCATTTCCAACCACATAATCTGCAACAATATGACTGCAAGCTCTATCCATCTGGGCCTCTTTGATTAGAGCTTCCAAGGCTTTTCGACCATAACCTCTTCCTTGGTACTGCTGGCCAATCATTATCCGCCAGATAAAGTATTCCGCTTCATCCTTATCTATTTCCAGCAGGAGAAAGCCAACCACTTGCTTATCCCAATAGATTGCCCTTGGAAACACATCTTCATTTTTCCGGTAGAGCCATGCGTCAGCTAAAGAGCGTACATTGGGAGCCACAAAACGTGCTCGTTCATCAGCTTCAGATATGTTCAAATCCAGCACTGCCTGAAAACTGCTCTCATCTACTAATTTTAGCTCAATCATTTTTTCTCCTAGCAATATTGCACAATCAAAACTTGGTTTACTTCTTATCTTCTCCCCATCCCTAAACTCTCTAAAACTTCTGGATAGAGTTGATATTCCACTTCATGAATCCGAGCTTCAAAACTGTCAATGGTATCATCAGCTAGCCGTGGTACACGCACTTGTTTGATGACCTTACCTGTATCTACTCCAGAATCCACCCAGTGAATGGTCACACCAGACTGCTCAACACCTGCATTCCAAGCGTCCTCAATCCCATGAGCTCCTGGAAATTCTGGCAGGTAGGCTGGATGAATGTTGATGATTCGACCTTCATAAGCCGCCAATAAGGTTGGCCCAACGATTTTCATGTAGCCTGCTAGACAAACCAAGTCAATCTGGTGTTCTTCCAAGAGTTCGACAAGAGCCGCTTCGTAGTCTTCTTTATTCTCAAACTCTTTGAGTTCAAAAGCATAGGATAAAATGCCGAGCTTGTCTGCACGCTCAAGCACATAGGCATCTCGATGGTCTGAGAAAACAAACTCCACTGGAAATTCTTCGGCAATCACCTGAAAATTTGAGCCATTACCAGAGGCAAAAACCGCTATTTTTTTCATTTGATGATGACACTTTCGTTTTCTTTCTTGACGATGCGACCAATTTCATAGACTGGTTCATCCAGCAATTCCTTGACACGACCTACATTTTCAGGGCTAACTGCCAACATGAGTCCCACACCCATATTAAAGATTTCAAACATTTCTTCATGTTTGATTTCACCGTATTTTTCAAGAGCCTTGAAAATAGGAAGTACTGGAATCTTGTCCTCCTCAATCTCAGCAGCTAGGTCATCTGCAAACATACGAGGGATATTCTCAATAAAGCCACCACCTGTGATGTGGGCAATACCGTTGACCAACTCTTCCTTGATGAGTGGTAAAACAGCCTTGACATAGATACGAGTCGGCTCAAGCAAAACTTCCTTGAGTTTCTTGCCTTCCAATTCTGGAAGGACTTCCTCACCTGTGTAATCAGCAAATACACGACGCACAAGTGAGTACCCATTTGAGTGAATCCCACTCGAAGCAAGTCCAAGAAGAACGTCTCCCTCTGCCACTTTTGAGCCGTCAATGATTTGAGATTTTTCAGCCACTCCGACCGCAAAACCAGCCAAATCATAGTCATCTTCGCCATACATACCAGGCATTTCAGCCGTTTCCCCACCAATGAGGGCAGCGCCTGCCTGTACACAACCTTCTGCCACACCAGCAACCACTTGTTCTAGCTTAGCCGGCTCATTTTTACCGGTTGCGATATAATCAAGGAAATAGAGAGGCTCCGCACCTGCAGCAATGATATCATTGACACACATAGCTACACAGTCTTGACCGATAGTATCGTGCTTGTCGTACTTGATAGCCAGCATAAGCTTGGTTCCAACACCATCAGTTCCTGAAATCAAGACAGGTTCTTTAACCCCAGTCTTGGAAAGGTCAAACATGCCACCGAAACCACCCAGAGCTCCCATGACACCTGCACGCTCCGTACGAGCCACGTGCTTTAATCCGCTCAACTACTTCATAACCCGCTTCAACATCCACACCCGACTGGGCGTACGCATTTTTATTTGCCATTTTATTTTTCCTTTTCTTTAATGGAGAATCTTCAGTAACTCACTTGTAAAAACTGGTCTTTTCTTCTAAACTGCGACGATAATCTTCTTCGTAGTCATAGAGAGGTGTCGGGTAGTCACCGTCAAAATAAGCAACACAGAGACCACCATTTGGCGCATCTGTTTCAATCCCAATCGAATCAATCAAACCTTCAACAGAAAGGTAGGTCAGACTGTCCGCCCCAATGATTTGGCGCGTTTCTTCAACCGTATGATTGGCTGCAATCAGTTCCTGACGAGTCTGGATATCAATCCCGTAAAAACATGGGTAAGCTAGCGCTGGACTACCAATGGCAACGTGGACTTCAGTCGCACCCGCTTCTTTCAAGAGTTGAACGATACGACGAGAGGTCGTCCCACGAACAATAGAATCATCTACCATAACCACACGCTTGCCTTTTACAACGCCTGAAACAGCAGATAGTTTCATCCGCACCCCTTGCTCCCGCAATTCTTGAGTCGGTTGAATAAAGGTACGCTGGGTGTATTGGTTCTTAATAAGACCCATTTCATTTGGCAAACCAGATTCTTCCGCGAACCCCATAGCTGCGCTAAGTGAGGAATTGGGTACCCCCACTACAATGTCTGCTTCGTGCTTGAATTCGCGCGCCAATTGGGCACCCATACGTTTGCGAGCTGTATGGACATTGACTCCATGGATGTTAGAATCTGGACGTGCGAAGTAAATATATTCCATGGAACAGATGGCCAATTGCGTCTCATCTGTATAGCTATCATAATGGATGCCATTGTCATCAACGATAACAATTTCCCCTGGTTTCAAATCGCGAATCCATTTTGCACCAATGACTTCAAAAGCACAGGTTTCAGATGATACTACGACGGCTCCGTTGGTCATTTTACCGATTGAAAGAGGACGGAAACCATTTGGGTCAAGAGCAGCAATCAACTTATCCTCAAACAACAGGATATAAGCAAAGCCACCTTTGACAAGGCTGAGTGCTTCCTTGATTTTACCCATTAGACTAGGATTGTGACTCCGACGAATCAAGTGGGCTAAGATTTCTGAATCAGAAGTTGCACTGAAAATAGCTCCTCTTTCTTCTAACTCTTTCTTAAGAGAGGCCGCATTGGTCAAATTACCGTTATGAGCCAGACCAAATTGCATGTCATGAAAGCGAAAGAGAAAAGGTTGGATATTATCCACAGAAGCTTCACCTGCAGTCGCATAGCGCACATGCCCAATCGCACCACTTCCCGTCAATTTATCCAAATCAGCTGGATTTTTGAAGACTTCTGATAAAAGCCCCATATCGCGATGACGCTTTAGTTTTCCTTGGTCATTGGAGAGGATACCTGCCCCCTCCTGGCCACGGTGTTGTAGACTATGAAGACCAAAATAAGTCAACTTAGCCGCATCTGGATGTCCCCAAATACCGAAAACACCACATTCTTCATTAAGAGATTTTACTTCGTATGTCATTTTTTATACCTAATTTTTATTTGTGTATCATTCTGTTAGTAGGGGGAATGCTCCTAACAGTACTAGTGCATAATGATACAGTAGAAGCTCGTTTCACTTGCAAGACAAACAATTTATAAGCACCAAGAGCTACATCTACTTGACTTTTTCATTATTGATATTATCTATTAAAAAACTGCAAATCTTATTTTCCAGTGAAATATTTAACCGCTGACGCGAACAGGTGCTGGTCTTTATTTCCTGGGATGTTTTGGAAAAGACCGTCCTCATAGCGTTCTGAGTGCCCCATCTTACCGATGATTTGACCGTTTTTGCTGGTAATTCCTTCGATAGCGTTTACAGAACCGTTCGGATTGTATTTAGAATCCATACTTGGTTTACCATCAAAGTCAACGTATTGGCTGAAAATTTGTCCATTATCACGGAGTTCAGCAAATTCCTCAGCCGTCACGACAAATTTCCCTTCTCCATGTGATACAGGAATGGCGTGGATATCTCCCACTTTCACACCAGAGAGCCAAGGTGAATTAGTATTGGCAATACGGGTTTCTACCATCTTAGCTACGTGCTGGTTAGCATCATTGTAGAAGAGGGTTGGGCTAGTGTTGCTTGCATCTTCAAAATTTCCGTATGGAAGGAGACCTGATTTGACCAAGGCTTGGAATCCGTTACAGATACCGATAATCAAACCGCCACGAGCGATAAAACTATCAACGGCTGCACGCACTTTTTCATTGAGAAGAATATTGACGATAAACTTAGCGGATCCATCTGGCTCATCTGCAGCTGAGAAACCACCTGCAAAGAAGAGAATATTTGCTTTCCCAATATTGTCAACCATGGTTTCAACTGATTTGACAATGGCTTCTTCATTCAAGGTCACAAATGGCACCAAGTTGACCTCTGCACCTTCTTTTTCAAAGGCCTTAGCTGAGTCATATTCTGAGTTGGTTCCTGGGAAGACTGGGATGTAAACAACTGGTTTTTCAATAGTTTCTTTAGCTTTAATGACTGTCTCAGAAGCGATAGCTGGAACTTCTTCCAGTTCTTTCGCTTGGGTAAATTCTGTTGGGTAAACTTCTTCTAATTTACCTTGGAAGGCACTGTCAAGTTTGTGTCCATCTAGCTTCACACCATTAACAGTTAGTGTAAAGTCTACTGTTGTTTGTCCAATCTTCTCCACTCCAGCGATTTCTTCAGGAGAAGTGAAGACAAATCCGCCCAATTGAGCTGTCAAAGTCGTTTCAAGTTCAGGCAAGATCACCTCTGCACCGATATGGTTTCCAAAGCTAGCAAGTGCCAAGCTTTCAATAACACCACCGTATTTAACAGCTGAGGCCGCTGTTACTTTGTGAGCCTTTTGAAGGGCTTCAAACTGAGCAAGATTAGACTTAATCAAGTCAAAATTAATCTCTGCAGAGAGTGCTTGGCCTGGAATATAGTAGATATTTTCACCAGCAGTCTTAAATTCAGGCGAAAGCACCTTACGGCTATCTACTGTTGCCACACCAAAGGCAACCAAGGTAGGTGGTACTGTCAATTCTTCAAAAGTACCAGACATGGAGTCCTTACCACCGATAGATGGCAATCCGAGCTGGATTTGTGCCTCAATAGAACCGAGTAGAGCTGCTACTGGCTGACCAAAACGCTCTGCTTGTTTATCCATACGCTCGAAGTACTCTTGGTAAGAGAAGCGAGCCTTAGACCAGTTGGCACCAGTAGCAACCAAACGAGCAGTTGCTTCGATCACCGCATAGGCAGCCCCATGGTAGGGAGACCATTCAGCTACATATGGGTTGAATCCTTGAGCTATGACTGACGCAGTATGAGTCACCCCGTGCTGCACTGGCAATTTCTGAACAGAAGCCTCCGTTGGTGTCAATTGGTAACGACCCCCAAGTGGGTGGTTGACCGTAGAGCGACCAACAGAGCAATCAAAGATCGTTTGCAAACCTTTTTGACTGGCATGATTGAGATCAGACAAGACTGCAAGAGTATCCGCTTCAAGGCTTTCTGCACTTGTTTTGCGTTCTTCTGGAAGTTCGACATCCTTGTCCACAACCTTGGCATCAACGACCACGCGCACACCATTGGTATCAAGGAAACGACGCTCCAAGTCCACGATTGTCTCACCATTCCAGTGCATGACTAGATTTGGTTTTTCAGTTACTGTCGCCACAACAACGGCATCAATATTTTCTTTGTTACATTCTCCAACAAAGGCATCTATGTCCTCAGGACGAACCACGACTGCCATCCGTTCTTGTGATTCAGAGATAGCAATTTCTGTACCATTCAAACCTTGATATTTAAGAGGTACTTTGTTAAGGTCTATTTCAAGACCGTCTGCCAATTCACCGATAGCTACACAGACACCGCCTGCCCCAAAGTCATTAGATTTCTTGATGAGACGCGTCACTTCACCATTACGGAAAAGGCGTTGAATCTTACGTTCTTCGATGGCATTCCCTTTTTGAACCTCAGCGCCAGCAGTCTCCACAGACTCAACCGTTTGAACCTTAGAAGACCCTGTCGCACCACCGACACCATCACGTCCAGTCTTGCCTCCAAGGAGGATAATCACATCACCTGCTTCCGGTTTTTCACGGACAACATTGCCCTTAGGAGCCGCCCCGACAACCGCACCAAGCTCCATGCGTTTAGCAACGAAGCCTGGGTGGAAGTATTCACGGACATAGGTCGTCGCAAGCCCAATCTGATTACCATATGAAGAATAACCATGAGCCGCTGTCTTAGAAATGACTTGTTGTGGCAGTTTCCCAGCACGCGTTTCCGAAATCGGTGCTGTAATATCACCCGCACCTGAAATTCGCATGGCTTGATAAACGTAGGAACGACCTGACAATGGGTCACGAATAGCTCCACCAATACAAGTAGCAGCCCCACCAAATGGCTCAATTTCTGTTGGATGGTTGTGGGTTTCATTCTTAAACATGAGGAGCCATGGCTCTTTCACACCATTAACATCCACTTCGATTTCGACTGAGCAAGCATTGATTTCATCTGACACTTCCATATCGTCCAAACGTCCATTAGCACGCTCATAACGACCGAAAATAGTGGCCATATCCATCAAGGTTTGAGGTTTCTCCGAACGCCCCAACTCCTCACGCATAGCAATATACTTGTCATAAGTCGCTTGTAATTGTTTGGAATTTAGAAGCTGAAAAGTCGATGTGTTTTAACTCTGTCTCAAAAGTCGTGTGACGACAGTGGTCAGACCAGTAAGTATCCAAAACCTTGAGTTCAGTCTCAGTCGGCACGCGCCCGATTGACTTAAAGTAGTCTTGGATAAAGAGCAAGTCATCCACTTCCATTGCCATCCCTTGCTCGGCCTTGTAGCGGGCAAAGTCTTCTGCTGTATAGCTTTCAAAGAAAGTCAATTTGGGAATGGTCTTATCTGACTCAGAAAATTCCTGCTTAGCAATCCCTGTCGTGATATCCTTAAAACGAGAATCAACTGGATTAAGCAGATAATTTTTAACTGCTTCTAGCTCAGTTGCTTCGATATCTTTATTAACTAAGTAAAGTTGAGCAGTATTAACCCTCACGTCACTCGAACTACCTAGCAACAGCAAAGCTTCCTGAGAAGATGCTGCACGCTGATCAAACTGACCTGGCAAGCTTTCAATGGCAAAGAAAGCATAATTGGCAAGGTCTGCCAGTACAGTTGCTTCATCCAAGACATGGTCTGTCACCTGCTCAGAGAAAATGTGTTTTTCTGCTCGCGCAAATAGGTCATCTGCCAAATCAAAGACATCATAAACCTGCACAATGCGAATATTTTTCAAGGTAGACAAACTCAAATTATGCTGAAGTTCTCTCACCAAACTTTCTGATTTAATCTGAAAATCAGCCTTTTTCTCAACAAAAATACGTTTATTCATTCGTTCTTATTCCTCTATTTTAGCTCTTACATATTTGGAGCAATTCCTTAGACACCCAAAGATAACAGTCTATTTCAAAGTCTGCAACTTTTCCCAAACAATCTCATAGACATCTGTTAATTCACCCAATCCCCTACGGAGTGAAAAGGTCTGGGGGACCTTTTCAGCCTGAGTTCTTTTATTTGAAAGACGAAGGTTTTCCGTTGCCAACAGATTATTTCAACCCCTGCAATTTCTCCCAGACAATCTCATAAACGTCTGTTAATTCACCTAGTCCTCGACGGAGTGAAAAGGTCTGGGGGACCTTTTCAGCCTGAGTCCTTTTATTTGAGAGACGAAGGTTTTCCGTTGCTAACAGATTATTTCAACCCCTGCAACTTATCCCAGACAATCTCATAGACATCTGTTAATTCAACCAATCCCCTACGGAGTGAAAAGGTCTGGGGGACCTTTTCAGCCTGAGTCCTTTTATTTGAGAGACGAAGGTTTTCCGTTGCTAACAGATTATTTCAACCCCTGCAATTTCTCCCAGACAATCTCATAAACGTCGGTTAGTTCTCCCAATCCTCTACGGAAAACATCCTTATCCATGTGGTTGCCCTCAGCGTCCCACAAGCGGCAGTTGTCAGGTGAAAATTCGTCAGCCAAGATGATCTTGCCATCCTTATCAAAACCAAACTCTAGCTTAAAGTCAATCAACTTCAGACCAATCTCAGCAAACCAAACTTTCAAGAGTTCATTGATACGACGCGTTTCTTCCTTCAAATAAGCAATCTGCTGCTCATCTGCAATATTTAGGAATTTTACATGCTCATCATTGATAAAAGGATCATCCAAGTCATCATTTTTATAGTAAAATTCGACAATTGGATTCTCCAATGTAATGCCCTCTTCCACCCCAAAGCGTTTTGAAAATGAGCCTGCCGTATAATTACGAAGAACGACTTCCAAAGGAATAATCTTCACTTTTTTATTGAGTTGCTCTGTATCTGAAAGTTTTTCAATAAAGTGAGTTGCCACGCCAGCAGCATTCAACTTCTCAAAAATAAAAGATGAAATCTGATTATTCAAGACTCCCTTACCTGCAATCTGCTCTTTCTTCACTCCATTGAAAGCAGTTGCCTGATCCTTATAACTTGAAATAATAAGATTTTTCATCCTCAGTTGTATAGATATCTTTAGCTTTTCCCGAATATATAAGTTGTTTTGACATTTCAAAGTTCGCCTTTCATATTATTTGAGCACATTTTACCATAAAAACGAGAAAAACACAAGAATTTTAGCGAACAAATAGATGGAGGATTTATAGATTGTAAATAAATAGGTGCGAAAGGTATGAATTTTTTCATAAATTCTATATAACCCCTAGTAATTTGCGAACAGTATTCTATTTTTAACAATTTGAAAAAATGACTTATATTTCCTTTTTTTGAAGGCAATATCTACTTGAAATATTAAAGCTATTCTTCAATCAAATACAACAAAAAAGCAACATGACTTGCATGCTGCTCTCTACTATTTTATTTTTTATTTTTTATTTTTTACTACTTGTACCACATCAGCAACACTTTGCAACTGGTCAATTTCCTCGTCACTGATTTCGATATTAAATTCATCTTCAAGAGTCAAAATAAACTCCATCAAGTCAACTGAGTCAGCATCCAAATCGTCTTTCAGACTCAAGGATTCTGTCACGACAAAGTCCTCTCCCTGTCGCTCTTGGATAATAGTCACAATACGGTCAAAAATTTCTTTTTCTGTCATCTCTTTTATTCTCCTGAAAATTCACGCGCAGTCTGGGCAACTACGTCTGTTTCTAGCATGGTACGAATCTGGCGGATTGTACTATAAACAGCCTTGGCATCGCTTGAGCCATGAGTCTTGACAACAGGTGCCTTGACACCAAACAAGACTGCTCCACCAACATCTGAGTAGTTGAGCTGTTTTTTCAAACCTCTGAGGCTGTCCTTGAGAAGGAGTGCACCTAGTTTTGCTCGAAGTCCACCACCAGTAATAGAGGTTTTAAGCAGGCCCATAATTCCCATGGCTGTTCCCTCAATGGCTTTAAGAACAGCGTTTCCCGTGAAACCATCTGCGACGACAACATCTGCAACTCCCTCCATCAAATCACGCGCTTCTACGTTTCCGATAAAGTTCAAGCTCTCGTCAGCCGCTAGCAGTTCATAGGTTTCCTTGCGGAGTAGGTCACCCTTACTACTTTCTGTTCCATTATTAAGTAAGCCAACACGAGGCTTTGCAATCCCACGAACATTTTTAGCATAGAAGGATCCGAGAACAGCGTACTGGTAGAGGTGCTGGGCTGTATTTTCAGCATTGGCGCCTAAATCTAGCATATCAAAGCCTTTTCCATCTGTAGTTGGTAGGGTTGACATGAGTCCAGGACGGTCGATATTCTTGATACGACCTACGATGAAAAATCCAGCAGCCAACAAAGCACCTGTGTTCCCAGCAGAGAGAACGGCATCTGCTTCTCCTTCTTTTACAGCCTTGGCCGCCAAGACCATGCTAGCATTTTTTTTCTTGCGGATAGCTTTTGTAGGCTCATCGTCTGAATCAATTTTCTCATCCGTATGGATGATACTGACGCGCTCCGTGGCTGTTAGATATTGCTTGATTTTAGCTTCATCTCCGTAGAGTTGAACTTCAATATCTGAAAAGTCAGCTAGGGCTTGATTGACACCCTCAACGATGGCCTGAGGTGCGTAATCGCCTCCCATGGCATCTATTGCGATTTTTTTCATTTGTCTTCCTCTTTTAGTAATTGTCCCCAGTCTGCTAGGGAATCAATGAATTTCTTTGATTTTAGGTGAATCCCAACATACTCTTCATAAATCTGATCCATAAACTTGCGTAAGTCTTGCTTGATTTCAGGATTGAGCGAAATGGTTTCCAAGGTCTCGAAATCAATGGCTTGAAATTGATTGAGCAGATAGGGAATGTTGGGATTTAGATGACAGCGTTTCTCATCTTCATGGTAATGATCTGGGCAGAGACAAGCTCCGTATTTAAATGAAAAGTCAAAGGCTTGTCCAACTCGATGGCAAAAGACACACTCATTAAAATTGAGGCTGATTCCAAATCGAGTCAAGATTTGAATTTCAAAAATATTGGTCAAGACCTGATAATCCAAGCCCGCTTCCATTAACTCCAAAGTCTTTTGCAAAAAAGCAAACAAGGGAGCATCCTGCTGGTTGTCCTGCAAACTAGCATCGGCAAGAGCTGCCACGTAGGTCGCATAGGCCATGACAAAGAGGTCACTATTAATCTTGGGAAAAGTCATGACCTCATGATAGTCCTCAATGTAACTAAGCCCATCATCATTGATTCGCAGGAGAAAACGAGCTAGTGCCAAAGGCTGAATAACAGGGGCTAGTTTAGATTGGCCTGCATGTTTGACGAAAAACATCCTCTTGCCCGCCTGCTCTGTAAAGATTTTGACAAGTTTGTCATCCTCCCGAAAGTTGCGATTGTAGAGCACCAAACCTTGACTCGTGATAGACTGAATCATGCTTCTCTCATATACTCCTCAAGTCGTTTCATGGCTTCTTTGATAGTCTCCATGCTAGCTGCATAAGACAGACGCACATAGCCTTCCCCGTAACGTCCAAAAGCAGCACCCGGAATAAAGGCAACAGCCTTCTTCTGAGCAAATCCTTCAGAAAAGCAAAAGAATCTTGATTGTAACCAGCTGGAATCTTAGCAAAGATATAGAAAGCGCCGTCTGGTTTAATAATCTCAAAACCAAGAGCAGTCATCTTTTCAATGATATAATCCCGACGCTGGAGATATTCCTTCTTCATCGGCTCCGCATCGTTTTTACCAGCCGTCAAGGCTTCCACCGCAGCATGTTGGGCCATGGTGTTGGCAGCAGTCACCAAGTACTGATGACTCTTGATCAACTGGGCTGTAAAGGTCGCAGGAGCGAAAATCAGACCCAAACGCCAACCTGTCATGGCATGCGATTTAGACAAACCATTGATAATAATAGCCTGATCTCTCAGCATGGTTCCTAGAGACACATGAGCTTGGCTTGTATAGGTCAATTCTGAATAAACCTCATCACAAACCACAAAAATCTCATACTTACGTAAAACGTCTGCCAAGGCTGCCAACTGCTCCCGACTATAGGTAATTCCTGTCGGATTGGCTGGATAGTTGAGGATGACGGCCTTAAGTTTATCCCCCTGCTCGAGAATGGCTGCCTCTAACATTTCTGGTGTTAAAACAAATCCATTTTCAGTGGTATCAATCTCTACAATCTCAGCCCCAACTAGATTAACAATTGGCTCATAGCCTGGATAGGCAGGAGCTGGCAAAAGCACCTTGTCCCCTTCTTCCAAAATAGCTGTCAAAGTAGCAGATAAAGCCTCTGTCGCCCCAATGGTGACTAAAATTTCATTTTCAGGATTATAGTCTAGTTGGTACTTTTCTCTGACAAAATCGCTAGCTGCTTGTCTTAAAGCTATTAAACCACTCATACCAGTATAGTAGGATTGGTTCTGGTCAATAGCTTTCTTAGCTGCTTCTTTTATATGATTCGGCGTTGTAAAATCAGGTTCTCCCAAGGTCAAACGCAAGACCCCAGGAATCTCAGAAATAGCCTGGTCAAACTGACGAATCAAGGAAACTTGAATCTTATCTAGCTGTTTATTAAAGCGCTTAGTTAAGTCCATAGATACCTCCTACTTGCAAAACGTATCTCTATTATACTATAAAAGCATCTTATCCGCAAAATTACATGAAAGAATAACTTCCTACTTCCCATTTTACATTTCATTCTTACAGGTCTATAATAGTAACAGATTATTCTTGGAGGTTTTTATGTCATTTCTATCAAAAAATGGAGCAGGCATCTTGGCCTGCCTTCTCATTTCAATCGTATCTTGGTACTTAGGAGGATTCTTCCCTGTGATTGGCGCGCCTGTTTTTGCAATTTTCATAGGTATGCTTCTCCATCCTTTTCTCTCACCCTATAAACAACTGGATGCTGGCTTGACCTTTAGTTCTAAAAAATTGCTCCAGTATGCCGTGATCTTGCTCGGCTTTGGACTTAATATCTCGCAAGTCTTCGCAGTCGGGCAATCTTCACTCCCTGTCATCCTTTCCACCATTTCAATAGCTCTGATTGTTGCCTACCTCTTCCAGCGTTTCTTTGTCCTGGATACAAAACTTGCCACCTTGATTGGAGTAGGTTCTTCTATCTGTGGTGGTTCTGCCATTGCTGCAACAGCACCCGTTATCCATGCCAAGGAAAAGGAAGTAGCCCAAGCCATTTCCGTTATCTTTTTCTTCAATGTCTTGGCTGCGCTCATCTTTCCAACCCTCGGCACCTGGCTTCATCTATCCAATGACGGCTTCGCCCTCTTTGCAGGAACTGCGGTCAACGATACTTCCTCTGTCACTGCCACAGCCAGCGCCTGGGACAGTCTCTACCAGACCAATACCCTCGAATCCGCAACCATTGTCAAACTCACACGAACCTTAGCCATTATCCCTATCACGCTCTTTCTCTCCTACTGGCAAAGTCGCGAGCAAAAAAAAATAAGCAAGGATTGCAACTGAAAAAAGTCTTTCCACTTTTTATCCTTTACTTTATCCTTGCATCTCTCCTAACCACCCTACTGACCTCTCTCGGTGTGTCCAGTAGTTTCTTTACCCCTCTCAAACAATTCTCCAAATTTCTTATTGTCATGGCTATGAGCGCTATCGGCCTCAAAACCAATCTCATTGGATTGGTCAAATCCAGCGGCAAATCCATTCTCCTTGGAGCACTTTGCTGGATCGCCATCATCCTCACCAGTCTTGGGATGCAGACCCTTATCGGCATTTTTTAATACTCTTCGAAAGTCTCTTCAAACCACGTCAACGTCGCCTTGCCGTAGGTATGGTTACTGACTTCGTCAGTTCTATCCACAACCTCAAAACTGTGTTTTGAGCTGACTTCGTCAGTTCTATCTGCAACCTCAAAACAGTGTTTTGAGCAACCTGCTGCTAGTTTCCTAGTTTGCTCTTTGATTTTCATTGAGTATAACACAAAAGGTAGCCCATCAGCTACCTTTTTCTTATGCTTCCTCAATCAAACGAGTATGTTCTCTCTTGATGCAACGATTCATCACGATATCATCACATCCACCAGCACGCAAGATTTCTTCCGCTTCTAGACTTTCAAGTCCGAGTTGCGCCCAAAAAATCTTGGCATCAGACTTGAGAAAATCACGCGCGACATCTGCTAAAAATTCACTACGACGGTAAACATTGACAATATCGACAGGAAAAGGAATCTCTGCTAAGCTTGCATAGACCTTTTCTCCCAAGATTTCACCACCTGCAGCCTTGGGATTGACTGGGATAATTTTATAACCCCGAGTCTGCATTTCCTTGGTCACTCGATTGCTGGTTGTTTCCTCACGGTCTGACAAACCTACCACAGCAAGGGTTTTACTCGCTGTTAGATACTGACGAATCACGCCATCACTTGGATTGATAAATTCTTGACTCATAGAAATCCTCCTTTTTCATCAGTATAGCACATTTTGAAAAGGCTTGCAGAATTCTACTACAAAAAAGGAGGACTAGCCCCCTTTTTTATTTAGCCTCATACCAGGTTGCCCCGTCATTCTCATCTGCAATGAGGGGAACACTAAGCTCAATTGCTTCTTCCATGGTTTGTTTCACCAATTTTTTCATCTCTGCCAATTCAGACTTAGGAACTTCAAGGACGATTTCATCGTGCACTTGCAGAAGCATCTTAGTCTGATAACCACCTGCAACCAAGGCCTTATCCAGCTGAATCATGGCAATCTTGAGAATATCTGCCGCCGAACCCTGAATAGGTGAGTTAATGGCAGTCCGCTCTGCAAAACCACGAATGTTAAAGTTGCGCGAATTGATATCTGGCAACTCACGACGGCGCTTGAAGAGGGTCTCTACATAGCCCTTATCACGCGCCTCCCGCACCACCTCATCCATGTAGTTTTTAATACCTGGGAAGCGTTCAAAGTAAGTATCAATGTAGACTTTGGCTTCCTTACGACTAATGCCCAGATTATTAGACAAACCAAAATCTGAAATCCCATAAACCACTCCAAAGTTAACGGCCTTGGCATTGCGACGATCATTCGCAGCCACATCCTCAGGACGTTCAATGCCAAAGACACGCATGGCTGTCGAGGTATGGATATCCGCTCCCTCTTGGAAAGCCTTAATCAAGTGCTCATCCTTAGAAATATGCGCCAAAACACGCAATTCAATCTGAGAATAGTCCGAGCTGAGAAGGACACTATCCTCCCATTCTGGAACAAAGCCTTCCTAATCAAGCGTCCTTGTTCCAAACGGGCAGGAATATTTTGCAAGTTGGGATCCACACTAGACAGACGACCTGTTTGTGTCAAATCCTGCACATAACGAGTATGAATCTTGCCATCTGCTAAAATCCAGTCCTGCAAGCCAATCACATAAGTAGATTGAATCTTGGCAATCTGACGGTAATCTAAGATTTTCTTAACAATCGGGGCAATAGGTGCCAGGCGTTCCAAAACATCCACCGCAGTCGAGTATCCAGTTTTGGTTTTCTTAGTGTATTCTAAAGGTAACCCCAATTTTTCAAAGAGAAGGACACCCAATTGCTTAGGCGAGTTGATATTAAACTCCTCACCAGCCAGTTCGTAAATCTCCTGAGTCAGTTTTTCAATAGCAAGCTCATTTTTAACCTGCATCTCAAGCAAGGTCTCTTTTTTAACCTTAATCCCAGCAATTTCCATCTTAGCAAGGACAAAAGCCAGAGGTTGCTCCATATCATAAAGAAGCTCTGATTGCCCATTTTCGCTGAGTTTTTCAAGTAAAACAGGTTCTGTTTCGACCAAAACAGCAAGCTTACGAGCTAAGTGTTCCAAGAATTTCTCGCGTTCAGGAAGAGTCTTCTTGACACCCTTACCATAGAAAGTTTCATCATCGACCAAATAAGTCTGACCATAAAGACTAGCAATAGTCGCAATTTCATTGTCCTCCACAGTCGAAAGGAGGTATTTAGCCAAACGGCTGTCAAAAGCGGGCGCCTGCAAATCCACACCAAAACGATTCAAGAGAACTTTAGCCTTCTTAAAGTCATAAACTCTCAGAGGTGTTTTTTCTAAAAAGTCCTTGAAAGTAGGCTCTTGCAAAAGCTCAAGTTTGTCTGTAGCATAGAGCTTATCTCCACAAGACCAGGCAAATCCAACCAAATCATCCGTGTGGTAATTCTCACCAAAAAGCTCAAAGTGGAAGATAGACTCTTCACTCAGCATATCTTGACTGATTTGGTCAACAATAGTAAAATCCAAGCTTTCAGCTACATCAGCTGACGACACACTTAAAGCCTGCTTGAGTTGTTTAAAACCCATCTCATCGTAGAATTTACCAAGATTCTCTACATCTGGACCACTATAGACCAAATCAGCCAAACCAATCTCAATCGGTGCCTTGGTATCAATGGTCGCTAGTGTTTTAGACAAAAAGGCCTGTTCCTTATCATTGATAAGGTTTTCCTTCATCTTAGAAGCCTTCATCCCATCAATTTGTTCGTAAATACCTTCCAGCGAACCATAATCCAACAAAAGCTTGATGCCAGTCTTTTCACCGATTTTGGTTACACCAGGAATATTGTCCGACTTGTCCCCCATAAGTGCCTTGAGATCGATAAACTGAGTCGGTGTGATCCCCATCTTTTCCATGAGATAATCTGGCGTAAAGGCCTCAAACTCAGCCACACCTTTCTTGGAAATCTCAACCACCGTATGTTTATCCGTCAACTGAATCAAGTCCTTATCTCCACTGACAATGGTAATATCAAAACCATCCTGCTCAGCTAGCTTATCCAGCGTCCCAATGATATCATCCGCTTCATACTGAGCTAACTCATAATGACGAATCCCCATATGATCCAGCAATTCACGAATGAAAGGAAATTGCTCACGAAACTCATCAGGAGTCTTAGCCCGACCACCCTTATAGTCCGCATACATCTCTGTACGGAAAGTCGTCTTTCCCGCATCAAATGCCACCAAAATATGACTTGGCTCAATTCTCTCCAGCAAATGGCTCAACATCAACTGAAATCCATAAATCGCATTGGTATGCAAACCAGCTGCATTCTTAAAACGGTCCAACTGCTGATAGAGAGCAAAAAACGCCCGGAAAGCAACAGAAGAGCCATCAATCAATAATAATTTTTCTTATCCATACTCCCATTATAAAGGAAAGCGAGCAAAAATACCATTGAGAATAACTAGACCTACTATTTTTCTATCTTTCCAAATAAGTAGCTAGATTCCCAATTAATGAAGTAGAAGCTAACAAAAAACACTCTATCAAGCAATTGTTAAGCCGCTTAATAGAGCATTCTAACTATAAACCATTTCTTCTTGCTCCTCATAACAACAAAGCAAGTAGCTAGGCTCTTTTAACGCTCGACGATAAGAGCAGTCCCCATTCCTCCACCGATACAAAGCGTTGCAAGCCCACGTTTTGCATCACGTTTTTGCATTTCATGAAGAAGGGTAACCAATATACGGCAGCCTGAAGCTCCGATTGGGTGACCTAGTGAAATAGCTCCACCATTAACATTCACTTTTTCTAAGTCCAGATTTAGTTCTTTAGCAACTGCACAGGCCTGAGCAGCAAATGCTTCATTTGATTCTACTAAATCAAGATCTGCAACTGTAAGCCCAGCCTTTTCAAGTGCTTTACGAGATGCATAAATGGGACCACATCCCATCACTTTTGGATCTAAACCTGCACTTGCATAAGATTTGATAGTTGCTAAGACAGAGATACCCAATTCTTTAGCCTTTTCAGCACTCATCACAACAACTGCTGCTGCACCATCATTGATGCCTGAAGAATTACCAGCAGTGACACTCCCATCTTTTTGAAATGCTGGACGAAGTTTAGAAAGACCCTCAAGTGAAACATCTTTTCTGGGAAATTCATCCGTATCAAATACAAGAGGCTCACCTCGTCTTTGTGGAATTTCAACTGGAACAATCTCTTCTTTAAATCGACCAGCTTCTACTGCAGCCACAGCACGTTTTTGAGATTGAAGGGCAAAGCTGTCTTGATCTTCACGAGTAATTCCATATTGTTCAGCAACATTTTCAGCTGTAATCCCCATGTGATAATCTTCAAATCCATCTGTTAAGCCATCCCGAAGCATAGTATCCACTACTGTAGCATTTCCCATTCGAGAACCCCAACGTTGATTTGGAAGAATATAGGGAACTTGGCTCATATTTTCAGCGCCACCAGCAACAACTACTTCTGCATCTCCACATAAAACTGCTTGGACTGCCAATTGAACAGCTTTCAAACCAGACCCGCACACTTTATTGATTGTGAATGCTGGAACTGTAACTGGTACACCTGCATGAACACTCATTTGACGGGCTACATTTTGTCCTAGACCTGCTCCCAAAACATTCCCCATGATTACTTCATCAACTTGCTCCGGTTCCAAGCCAGCTCTTTCAATCGCATTCTTGATTACCAAGCTTCCTAAATCAACAGCAGAAATATCTTTTAAACTTCCGCCAAAAGACCCTATAGGGGTACGAACTGCCGCAACAATAACTACTTCTGTCATCTCTTTCTCCTTATTATCTTAGTTCTAAAAAATCTATCTTAGTCAACATTCAAAGTTCTCTACTTCAATATTTTTCTTCAATCAAAGTACTAGATTAATCACAATTATAAATCACCTATTAAATGTAAAAATTATCTCTTTTTGAAAAGATTTCTCAAGCATATTCACTATAACACAAATCAGATCACTTTACCATCAGAACTTAACAGTAGAACACTTGGTTCATACAATGTATTTCTAAAACATAAAAAGAGCTCCACTTCAAATTTAAAATAGAGAATCACTAAAAATTTTTATTAGGAAAAAGAAAAACCCTAAAAATCAGACTGATTGTCTAACATTTAGAGTTTAATCATTGATAATCTTGCTATTGGCTTATTGAAATTCCTTGACATCCCCATCGTAGGTCGCCCAGTCTTTACTAAAGAAACGATCGTTTAAGTGATAGTCGGGAGCTGAAGTTGGATTGGACAAGAAAGAATCAACTGCCTTGTCAAAAGCAAGCCAACCCAACCAACCAATATGGATGGTATCCTTAACAAAATAAGGATTTCCTCCATTTTTTGAAAAGTCAGCAATATTAGTAAATCCTTGACTCTCTAATTGATGGCGAATTTTTTGTACTGCCTTTTGATACATGTCTTCACTGAGACCTGTATAGTTCATCCATTTCTTATTAACAGGCTGGATAACAAATAGTACATTGACCTTTGACTTAGCAAACTGATTGAGAACCAACTGTAAATCATTATACTCTGATGACTTCAGATAGTTATAATTTTTTTGATAATCCTTATATTTTTTAAGGTAGTCTTTAATTTGGGTCTTATAAAATTGGTTTTCAATCCCCATATCGTTGTTACTGGTATTCGCTTCAGCATCCTTACGAGCAATTTTCTCTAATGCATCATAAGAAAATTGATCGGGAAGATCTTTTAAATAGTTTTCGACATGTTCTGTGTACTTAAGTTTTCCTCGGATAGAAAATTGGCCAAACAGAGAAGCCTGCCTCTCATTAAATCGTGCAAAGGTCTTAATAATAGTAGAATCAAGATCTGATAATTCTTGACCCTTAGACAATTTCTCAACGATGTCTCGCATGGATAAGCCCGGATTTTGTTTTAAGAGGCGTTTTGCCGCATGTTTAGCTACAATATCTCCTTCTTGATTTTCTAAAAAGGCTGTCAACTGATCGTTGTTAAAATAGCTTTGGAAAACTGCAGGCTCATAATCTTCCTCTGTAAACCACTGAGGGGAGATGACAAAGACTGCCTGTTTATTCTCAATTTCTGGCAAGATTTGCTGCATAGAAAAGTACTGATTCAGCGATGCTGCCCCTGCTTGTCCTAAAAAATAGGGGCGATAGGAACGGTTATACTTTTCAGCCAAAACAGCCGGATGCATGCTATCAAAACGAATCCACTCACTTGATCCTAAGAAAGGAATAAAGCGCATATTTGGATCCGAAAGAGCTCTTACCTTCTGACTTCTTTCTTTAAAACTTTCCGTACTAGCAGCCGCAGCAGAATATTTTTCTTCTAACAAATTATGGCTTGGATGCTCTGGATAAAAAAAGATAAGCAAAAATACAAGTAAGCTAGCAGTAAACACGGGACCAAAAATCAACCATAGACGCTTAAGCATTTTGCAGCTCCGCAATGCCTGCTATGATTTTATTAGCTGTATTCCAGTCATCGCGACCAAACTCTGTCACAGGGACACGAATATCAAAACGGTTTTCAATCTCAACAATCAACTCAACCGTTCCCATACTATCCAAGACACCTGCATCAAAAAGATCTTCATCCATCATGTCAGAAACATCTTCCATAAACAACTCATCAATAATTTCGATAACTTCTGATTTGATATCCATATTTTATTTCCTTTATTTTTTAAACCATAGATCATTCAAAAACCCAGAAAAGATTAAGAATGACAACATGACGACATGGAAGGTGACAACCATGCCAAGCAACTGAATCCAGCGATTCTCAGGTAGAGCAGCCTTCCCAGCTTTTTTCCGTTCTTTATTGAGCAATTTTTTCTTTCGAATCCAGGCATCGTTGATAACCAAGCCCAATCCATGAAAAAGGCCATAAGCAATATAATACCAAGTAATACCATGCCAGAATCCCATTATCAGCATATTGAGTATGTAAGCCACGCTAGAAGTCACATTGCGATTTTTAAAGACCTTCTTTCGGGTCATCACTAGAACCATGCGCATAAAGACAAAGTCACGAAACCAAAAAGATAGACTCATGTGCCAACGATTCCAGAACTCTTTTAAGTCTCTTGATAAAAATGGTTTGTTAAAGTTTACGGGACTGCGAATGCCCATCAAATTTGAAATAGCAAGAGCAAACATAGAGTAGCCTGCAAAATCAAAGAAGAGTTCTAAACCAAAAGTATACATGACTCCAAGTGCGTAAAGATTAAAGACCCCTCCTGTTTGCAAGGCCAAGTTCTTCAAAGGAGGCAATAAAATCTCTCCTAAAATGTGTGCTAGGATAAATTTATATAGAGAACCAAGCATGATATACTTGACAGCCTCTTCGAGCATATCCATCAAGTCTTCTCGGTCTGGGATTTGCTTATAATTTTCATTAAAACGCTTAAAGCGATCAATCGGTCCGCTAGAAAAAGTTGGCATGAAGAGAAGGAAGCGGAGGAATTCCCAAAAAGTCAAAGACTCGATGACTCCATCTCTTAGTTCGATAATAAGTCCCGACCGAACGAAAAGTTAGGTAAGAAATTCCCAAAAATCCTAGTAAAGACTGAGTCCCATGGATAGCTGGTTGGAACTTTACAAAGATAATCGGAATCAGGGATAGAAAACTAACTAGGTAGAAAACCCATTTGCTATCCTTACTTTTTCGATAATACTTGTAAAACAGAATAAGAAGTATCTGCCAGCATAGATAGATAGCTAGAGCAGTTAATTGATTGGTCTTCCCACCTATCAGCATAGTACTGATAAAGAAAAGACTAACCAGCACTTCATACCAGGCAAAGCGTTTCTTGAAAAAGAGGCCAATAAAAATCGGTAAGATCGCTGCAATCACATACACAAAATACTGGGGATTCCCATATGGTTCTAAATGAGGAAGCTTTTTCAAAAACTCCATCATCTGCTATTCACCTCGTTTATCAAGCCCTTGATATCAATCTTCCCATTTGGAGTTAGAGGTAGGCTGTCTCGATAAAGGAATTTCGAGGGCATCATATAAGACATCATGATGTCTGTCAAATCCTCCTTGATAGCCTTGGTAATATCCATATCACGTTCAAACTGTTCGCGAACACCATCCTTTAAGATGACATAGGCTAGTAGATTTTGTACCTTGTGGTCCTTATTGTAACGTGGAACTGCAACAGCTGACTCGATAAAGCGAGACTTATTAAGATTTTGAGAAACATCTTCTAACTCTATGCGGTAACCGTTGAACTTAATCTGGAAGTCCATGCGTCCACCGTAGAGAAGCAACCCCTCATCCGTCATGGTTCCCACGTCTCCTGTGTGATAAGCTGGTAGCCCTTCAAACTCAAAGAAGGCTTCCGCTGTTTTTTCCGGATTGTTCATATAACCTTTTGAAACAGCTGGTCCAGAAACGATGATTTCTCCCTGCTGGCCATTTGGCAGTTTCTTGCCCTCCTCATCAATGATAAAGGTTGGCGAATCAGCCTTGGTATAGCCGATTGGTAGGCGTTTGAGAGTCGCTAGCATTTCGTCTGTCACAGCAACTGCTGATAGGGCTACTGTCGCTTCTGTGGGACCATAGGCATTAATAATACGGGCATTTGGGAAACGTTCGCGTAATTTTTTTGAGCTGTTTTAACCGTCAATTCTTCCCCATCAAAGTAGAAATGGGTGATCGCAGGCATTTTCTCACTATTAAAGTCTTCTGACAGCATGGCCATGTCGGCAAAAGATGGCGTTGATGTCCAGATAGCAATTGGCAATGAAAAGATAGCCTCAAAGAGTTGCTTAAAGTCCTGAGTAATAGCCGAAGGAAGAGCAAAAAGCGTCCCACCCAATGCCAAGGTCGGTGCCCAATACATAACAGACAAGTCAAAAGAATAAGGTGGCTGAGCTAGCATTTGCGGACGACTAGGAGTTGCAAATTCTTCATCTGTAATCATCCAGTTGGTAAAGCTGAGAAGATTATCATGGGAAATTTGAACTCCCTTAGGCTTACCAGTCGTACCAGAAGTAAAGATAATGTAGTAATTATCATCACCCTTTACTGGATGCGTGATATCATAGCTAGAACCTTGAGCAAAAGCTTCATGGACTTGCTCTAAATGCAGCACTGGTATACTTGTTTGCTCTAAAGGAAAGTCAGAAATAGCAATAATCAAGCTTGGCTCTGCTACTTCTACAATAGCAGCTACTCGCTCCAAGGCTGAATGATTATCAATTGGAATATAGGCATGCCCCGACTTTGTCAAAGCTACGAAAGTAGCTAACATTTCATACTCTTGACCACCAAAAACAACTACAGGGGATTTTGCAGGTAAGGCTAGTTGATCAATAGCTACAGCCAAACTATCCGAATCTGCCTTTAAATCTCCATAAGTATGCTCTCGTCCCAAAATATTGTAGACAGGATAAGTAGGTTGTATATGAGCAAAATGCTCAATGATTTCAATCATATCTGCTATTGGTTTATGTGACACAATAGGGGTTCTCCTTCGAGTTAAAATTCATTATAAATAAAGCTGCCCTGACCCTGACCAAGATAGCTAAAAAAGTAAAGCAGCCCTAAAAGTATAAGAAAATACAAGGCTGTCCTACCAAGAAAGAGGTAGAGTTCTTTTCTCTGTTTCATCAAGAAAAACCATTCATTTCTGTATTTTTTGTTAAATAAGATAGAGCCTTACTATAGTATTTTTCTACCATTGTACCATTTTTTAGGGTAATTTTTCAATTGTTTGCCGTACATTTTCACTGCATTTAAGCTAATTTTAAAGATTATGCAGTTTTTCTATGAATATTTTAAATAGATAAGTCTAGGTAAAAACTCCATTTCAGGAGAAAATGAAGGAAATCTTCCCATAATAAAACGCACAATATCAAGTTTTTTCAACACCTGATACTATGCGATTTTCTGATTTTTAAAGACTTCTTACCTGGTCTCTCATTTAAAATAGTCTCGTCTGATATAAATTAAAATAGCTTCTATCATCAGACAAATGGCTGATAGCCAAAAACTGATGCTAATACCAAAACTCTCAGTAATATAGCTCATTAGCAAAACAAATACTGAAAATGATAGTGTCGAAATCACTTCCAGAACGGAATAGACATTAACCAAATGATTTTCCTCTACTGTTTCCTGAAGAAATACACTTTCAGGAACTTCCTTTAGCTGCGATAACATACCAACTAAAGCTGAAAATATTAAAAACATCTGTGCGTTTGGAAAATATAGAATAGTCAGTGTCACTATTGCCATGGCTACAAGAGGAAAAAGAATACTTTCCCATTTAGCAGCAAGGAACTTTTCAGATAGCCTAAAAGCAATTAAGCCACTAATTATAATCCCAATAGAGTATGCTGTATTAGAATATCCCCAGTAACTTTCCGTTTCATTTAATAGCTCAGTTACAAAGACAAGTATGATAGAAGAAACCCAAATCGTATTTGAGAAAATTTCCAATAAATTTGCTGATACAAAAAGTCTTAATCTAGGATCTCTAGCAACTAACTTCCAACCTTTGAGTAAATTTCAAGATTAGTTTCTGAATCTAACACCTCCACTTCAGCCTTAGGAAGCAATAACATCAGAAAGCTAGAAATGATATACAAGATTAAAATGATAAACGTGGTAGGTAAGAGACCAATTGTTGCAAACAAGAGTCCACCTAATCCCCAACCCACCAATTGAACAGCTTCACCACTCATTGATAAGGCTGAGTTAGCCTTGCCCAAATCGGTCGCATAGCGTGGCACAATAGCATAGGAAACGGGTGCTGCAAAACCATCTAATATGGAAATTACAACAACAAATAGATAGATCACCAAAGGCGCTACTGATTGCATTACGGTAAACATTCCTACCAGTATCGTTAATAATATAGTCTTTCCAAATTGAGATAAAGATAAAACCCTATTTAGCGCTAACCTTTTAGTAACTAAAGGAACTAAAAGACTTGCAACAAAAGAGGATATTCCTATTAAAATAGGAACTAGTGATGTGGCAATTACTGATTTTGAAATAATGTATATGTTAGCAATGATGGTTACTCTAAAGAAAATATCTGCTAAATTTGCAAACAATTGAGAGACTAACAACTTGATAAATGAATTAGACATACAGCTCTCCCATCTTTATTTCCAACTTTGGAATTAAAATTTGATTTTTAATATTTTAGCATAAAATAGCAGAAAACAAAAGTGAGGATTTTCACATGAAAAAGCAAAAGCTATTGCCTTTATTCTTCCTACTTTTTTTAAGGAATTATTATCGTTGGTGGATAGTACTAAGAGGTTATACTAAATGAAAAAAGCCTAAGATATTCATCTTAAACTCTTTCAACATAATCATTTTCTAAATTAGAAAAGTGAGAATACAAGCACAGCCAAGACTGCACCGATAACAGGTCCCACAACAGGAATCCAAGCATAAGACCAGTCTCCGTCTCCCTTGTTTGAAATTGGAAGGATACTGTGCATGATACGAGGACCAAGGTCACGAGCTGGGTTCAAGGCATAGCCTGTTGTCCCACCTAGTGATAGACCGATACCGACAATCAAGGTACTCACTGCAAAGGTTCCGATACCTGCCTGAAAATCGTAAAGACCCAAAGCAAAGATTGTCAAGACCAAAACAAAGGTTCCAAGGATTTCGCTAATCAAATTTGATACAGTATCTTTGACAGCTGGTCCTGTGCTGAAAGTAGCCAAAATATTCCCAGCATTTTCTTCTGCTTGATAGTGAGGTTTGAATTGTAACCAAACCAAAATCTGACCGAGCATAGCTCCTGCAAACTGAGCTAAGATATAAGGGAATACTGAAGCCCAAGGTAAGCCACCTTTTAAAGCCACACCAAGTGTCACAGCTGGGTTTAAATGAGCTGGACTGAGTTTTCCAGATACAAAGACTGCAACCGCAACTGCAATCCCCCAACCCATAGTAATGACAATCCAACCTGAGTTGTTGCTCTTGGTTTTAGGAAGAACCACACCTGCTACAACACCATTCCCTAGAAGAATGAGAATTAAAGTCCCTAGAAATTCTCCAAATAATTCTTTCATCATGTTTCTGTCTCCATTAAAAAGAAGGAGAGGGTAGACTAGGAATCCTGCCCTCTACCTCTTTTATTTTTTCTTAATTTTTTAATTCTGCTAAATCATTGTTAGCGAGAGCTGCTTCTAAATCAGCACGGTAAGCTGCTTTTTCTTCTTCTGTCCAGTCATAGAATCGTCCCATTTCATCCAAAACTGGCTCTACGATGCTATCCAAGCTGTCACGCATAAAGAGCATATGATTGGTACGACGAAGAAGGAAGTCAACTGGGCTAAGAGCCAACTCATTGCGCATTGCATAGTGAAGAGACAAGGTATCCGCCAAGCTAAGTCCTGGTGCTTGTTCTAAACTATGAGCAAGAGCAAAGACCTTAGGTGCATTTGAACCATAGAGATTTGCTAGGTAATGAGCTTCCTTGCTATCCAAACCACGAGATACTCCGAGCTCAGCAAAAGCTGCGATTTCTGTATCCACACTTGCTGGGTTCAATTCCCCACCTGAAACAGGGTATGTCTTAGAGTTGATGAGTTTAAAGCTGCGGTCAAATTCTGCTTTCAAAATCTCAATCACGCGCTCCATAGCTCCCTCTGCCATCTTACGGTAATCTGTGATCTTACCACCAGCAAGGGTCAAGAGGCCATTGTCGTCACGGTCCAAACTAGAACCACGAGAAACTGCTGATGGATCCAAGTGTTTCTCAGAAGTACTGCTTTCCAGCTTGCTGACAGCAGCTTCAACATCTTCACGTGTTTTTTCTTTAGAGAGGTAAGACTCAACAGTTGCAATCAAGTTGTTAAAGCTTTCATCACTGATGGTACCGTTATTTCCACCATTGTAGTCAGAGGCACTGTTCCCTGCAATCAATGGACGAAGACCAGCCCAGCTACTTTCAATGTCAGCAACAGTAATGTTTGCATCTGGGAAGCGGTTGTTAACAATACCAAGTAGATAATCTACATCTTCTTTAGTCACTTTTGGATGTTCTAAATCACCCGTATAGTCTGTGTCTGTTGTACCGAAGTAAGTCTTGTTTTCACGTGGAAGTACAAAGACCATACGGCCATCTCCCAAACCTGTATCAAAGTAAACTGGTTGAGAAACCTTGATCTTACTTGAATCCACTACCAAGTGAACTCCCTTAGTTGGGCGCATTTGTGAGAATTGTGTTCCCTTATTAGACAAATTGCGTACTTTATCACTCCAAGGACCTGTTGTATTAATAACAAGGCGTGCCTTAATTTCAAAGACTTGGTCTGTCAAGAGATCACGAGCTACCACACCTGTAATTTTGCCACTTTCGTCAAAGAGGAAGCCTTCTGCCTTCACGTGGTTGGCAATGAGGGCACCATCTTGGTTGGCACGTTTGATGTTTTCGATCACGAGACGCGCATCGTTGTTACGGAAGTCAAGATAAACTCCACCTCCTACCAAGCCTTCTCTCTTCAAGTTTGGCTGGCGTTCCAAAACTTCTTCCTTACTCAAAACCTTGTTTGCAGCAGGCGTATTGCTCACACCTGCCAAGAGGTCGTAAAGGTCCATAGCTACTTTAAGACGGAAGAGACTAAATGTTGCTCCATCCTCATCATATACTGGTAAGAGCATTGGGTCTGGTTTTGGAATATGAGGCGCAATTTGTTGGACCACTGCACGTTCTGAAACCGTATCTGATACAACTTCTACGTCAAATTGCTTAAGGTAACGCAGCCCTCCATGAACCAATTTAGTTGAACGGCTAGACGTTCCTTCTGCGAAGTCTTGCATTTCAATCAAACCAGTATCTAGACCACTAGCTGCAGCCTGTAAAGCTACACCAGCACCAGTAATCCCCCCACCGATAATCAAGAGATCCAAGGTTCGTTCCTGCATTTTTTGAATTGATAATTCACGTGTTTTCTTTGAAAATTCCATATCTACACACTTTCTAATTAAGTCCTGTCATTGTTGAACTGATGTCGTCAGTATTAGTCTTCTTCTGCAAAAACTTGAGTTGCTTTCACAGCTTTCTTCCAACCCTTGTAAAGTTGTTCCTTACGAGATTCATTCATAGATGGCTCAAAGAGTTCTCCAGTTTCATTCAAAAGCTTCAACTCATCCAAGTCTTTCCAGTAACCAACTGCTAAACCTGCTAGGAAGGCTGCACCTAGAGCTGTAGTTTCCAAGTTTTTAGCACGAGCAATGTCAATTCCTAAAATATCAGCTTGGAACTGCATGAGGAAGTTATTCATAGCTGCTCCACCATCCACTTTCAATACTTGAATAGCTGTTTGAGAATCTACCTGCATCGTGTCAATAATATCACGCACCTGATAAGCAATTGATTGAAGAGTTGCCTTAATAAAGTCTTCCTTACTTGTTCCACGAGTCAAACCAAAGACTGAACCACGAGCATTTTGATTCCAGTATGGTGCACCCAAGCCTGTAAAGGCTGGAACGACATAAACTTCATCATCATTGTGTGAATCACGAGCATATTTTTCAGATTCTGGTGAGTTCTCTACCATACGAAGTCCATCACGAAGCCATTGAATCGCACTTCCCGCAATGAAGATGGATCCTTCTAAAGCATAGTAAACCTTACCATTGATACCGTAACCAATTGTTGTCAAGAGGTTGTTTTCAGACAACTGCATTTCTTCACCAGTATTCATGATGATGAACGAACCTGTTCCATAAGTATTTTTAACCATACCAGGTTCAAAGGCTAACTGTCCAAAGAGGGCTGCCTGTTGGTCCCCTGCCATACCTGAGATTGGAACTTCTCCACCATAGAAGTGGAATGGAGCTGTCTTACCGTAGATTTCAGAGTTAGAACGAACTTCTGGCAACATAGCCTTAGGAATATTGAGGATTTCTAAGATTTCATCATCCCATTTAAGTTCCTTGATATTATAGAGCATAGTACGGGCTGCATTTGAATAATCCGTTACATGAGACGCACCGTCTGTCAATTTCCAAACCAACCAAGTGTCAATAGTACCAAAGAGCAATTCACCCTTTTCAGCTCTCTCTTGCGCTCCCTCTACATGGTCCAAAATCCAACGAACTTTAGTAGCAGAGAAGTAAGCATCGATAATCAAACCAGTCTTTTCATGGAATTTTTCCACATAGCCTTTGCTTTTTAGTTGCTCAGCCAAAGGAGCTGTCTGACGAGATTGCCAAACGATGGCATTGTAGATTGGAAGTCCTGTTTTCTTATCCCAAACAACTGTTGTTTCACGTTGGTTAGTGATCCCGATTGCTTCGATTTGGCTTGGTTTCACACCACTGTCAATGAAAGCACCAGCAATAACAGACTGTACAGAGTTCCAAATTTCATTGGCATTGTGCTCCACCCAACCTGCGTGAGGGAAAATCTGAGTGAACTCTTTTTGGCTAGAGCTAACTTTTTCACCTTTTTTGTTAAAGATAATGGCACGAGAACTTGTAGTCCCCTGGTCAATGGCCATAATGAATTTTTCTTGTGACATGTGCTGTCCTCCCTCATAAAGATCTTGAGGATGTCTCCTCTTTACACTAACTAGTATACAAAATAAAGCGTTTTCCTGCTTATCAACTTTTTTTAATTTTTAAAAAAATGTGAGTAGATTGTGTAAATTTCACAAAAAATTATGCTTAAAGTCACACCCAAAGCTAAATAAGAAAGCCTTAGAGTACAAACTTTATTGAGATTCTCAGTTTGAAGATTTTTCATAATCCTTAGTATTCACCATCTATATTGACTGCTAAAACTCAATTCTGGAGAGGAACAGAAAAAAGAGAAGGAAAATAATCCTTCTCCATCATGTAATCTAGAAAATTAGTTTTTGCGTTTAGCAAATGGAAGGGCACCAAGGACTAAACCAAGGAATCCTGTAGATGCCAATGCAGCACTTTCTTTACCACCAGTGTTTGGAAGTACCTTTTTAGCTTCTTCTTTAGCTGCTGGTGCTTGGTAAGTCTTATCTTTGCTAGTTCCTGCTACAGTTGGTGTTACAGACTGAGCAGGTGTAGCTGGTAATTTGTATTCAGGAACTTCGTTAACAGCTGGTTTATTGTCATTCAAAATGTCGAAAGCTTCTAGAAGATCGTTCAAACGTTCTTTCAATCCTTCGATGTAGTATGGTTCTGCACCATTTTCTTCCCCATTTTCGATTTGTGTGCGAACTTCCCCAATTTCTTTCAAGATTTTCTTGATTTCAGGGTTGTTAGCACCGAATTCAGAAACTTCGTTAACAGCAGCCTCAACACCGTTAACATTACCTATAAATTCAGGAGCTTCTGCTTGAACTGGAGGGAGAACTTGACCTTTAGAAAATACAACTTTATCTTCTTTTGGCTCTAAAGCTTTAAGAGCATCTTTTAAATCAGCTTCTTTTTCAGCTTTTTCAACAAGAGATAAGTCAGCTTTTAACGCTTCAAGTTTTTTAGTTAACTCTTCTTTTTTGCTTGCATCAGCCGTTTTTAATTCTTCTTCAAGCTTTGCAACTTCTGCTTTTAAAGCCTCAGATGCAGTTGGTACTTCTAACTCAGCTGCTAAAACTGCAAATGTAGGTGTAGCAGGTTTAGTTGTATTAAGTGCTTTTTCTGCTCTTGCAAGCGCAGAACGTCTAGAATTTAGAAGATCTTTGATAGCTTTATTATTGTTGTTTGTAGCAAGAAGTTCTTCTAAAGCTGTAACTTCTGTTTCTAAAGTTTCTACTTTCTTTTCTGCTTCAGACTTTTCAGCTGGTTTTGGTGCTTCTGGTTTTGCTGATTCAACTGGAGCTTCTTCATCACTTACGCCACCATTGTATTCTGGAGTTTCTGATGTTGGAGCTTCATCGTCACTTACGCCATCATTATATTCTGGTACTTCTACTTTAGGTGTAGCTTCATCACCAGCAGTACCTAGAGAACCATTGTATTCATTGTTTTCTACAGGAGGAAGTACAGCCTCTCCGTTTTCATCAGCAGGAGTATTAGTAGCTACAGTTCCAGTGTATTCAGGAAGTGCTTCAACAGTAGGAGCTGCTTCTTCTCCCTTAGTAGCTACAGGTTCAGTATATTCAGGAAGTACTTCAACAGTAGGAGTTTTTGATACACCTTCGATACTGCCTAAAATTTCGTTGTATTCATCAGTCAGTTCATTGATTTCTTCTGAGTTAGCTTGTAATGACTCATTAACTTCATCAAACTTAGTTTTAGCTTCCCTAGTGTCTGCTTGTAATTGCTTTTCAGCAGTTTGTAAAGCATCAAGAACAGCTTGATTACTACTATTTTTCTTAGCTGCTTCTACTGCTACTGTAACTTTTTCTAAAGTTTCATTTTGTTTTTCAAATTTTTCAGCCTTTGTAGTAGAGTCTGCTTTATCTTTTTCAGCAACTTCAGCTAATTTTTCAATCTTTTCTGCTAAATCATCTGCGATGTCTGTAAGTTTTTCAACAATTGGTTTAGAAGCTTCTTTGTTATCAGCTTTATCTAATTCTTTTTTATCTTCAGCAGGAAGATCAGCAAGTGGCTTCCCTTCTTGTTCTATAGTACTAGTTTCATTAGCAGTATTAGATTGATTTTCTAATTCTTTAGCAGCTTCTGTTGCTGAGATGTCACCATTTTCAATAGCTTTTAAGATAGCATCTTTTCCAATTACTACTTTAGCTTCTTCAATAGCTTTCGCTTTATCTTCAGACTTAATACGACTATCATTATTAATTCTGTCTTCAGCTTCTTTTTCAAGTTTCTCTAGCGCAGTTTTTAAGAGCTTCTTTGTTATCAGCTTCTTCTTTTTGTTTCTGTTGCTTCTGCTTCTTCCTCTGCTTTTTGCAACTTTTTTTCCACTTCTTCTTCAGCTTCCTCTGCTGTTAAGCCGTTTTGGAAATCTTCTACAAATTCAGTTCTCTTTTCTTTTGATAGTTTTTTTAAATCCATCAATAAATCCTTGGATTTGTTCTTTAATTTCAGGATTACTATTTGCATATTCTTCTAATTCTTTAACTGTGGCATCTACAGATTTATCAAAATTATCTAAAAAAATGCTGCTTGCGCGTCTGCTTCTTCTTTAGCTTCTCTTGCTTCTACTTCTTCCTCTGCTTTTTGCAACTTCTTCTACTTCTTTTTCAACTACTTTTTGCAGTTACACCGTCTTGGAAGCTTTGTACAAATCCTGCTTTCTTTTTCATCCGCTTGTTTTTTTGAATTCAGCAATAACCCTTTGGATCTTTTCTTTAATTTCAGGATTACTATTTCCATATTCTTCTAATTCTTTAACTGTAGCATTTACAGATTTATCAAAATTATCTAAGAAATCTTGTTGTGCTTTTTGCTTCCGCTTTTAGCTTTTTTTCTGCTGCTTCTTCTGCTGATTTTTTTATTTGATTCTTCGATTGCTTCTTCAGCATCTTCAGCAGTTAAGCCATTTTTTGAAACCTTCTTCAATTTTTCTTTCTTGTTTCAGTAGCTTCTTCTCTTAACGCTTTAATTGCTTCTTGTTTTTTTGTGCTTCTAATTCAGCATTATTTTTCAGTATTAGTTTTTTTCTAATTTTTTTCAATTATAGCATTTAAATCTTTATCAAACTTTTTCTAAAAAAATGCTGTTTGTGCGTCTGCTTCTTCTTTAGCTTCTCTTGCTTCTGCTTCTTCCTCTGCTTTTGCAACTTCTTCTACTTCTTTTTTTCAACTTCTGCTGCTGTCTTACCTTCTTTAAATGCTGTTTCGAAAGCAGCTTTCTTTTTCTCCTGCTTGTTTTTTTCAACTCATCAATAAATCCTTGAATTTGATCTTTTAATTCAGGATTATTTTTTGCATCTTCTTCTAAACCTTTAATCGTATCGTTTAACGCTTCATCAAAATTTGCTGAAAATTCATCTTGTGCAGCCTTTTCAGCTGCTTGTTTTGCAGCTGTTAATGCTGTCTCTGCTTCTGCTGCTTTAGATTTAGCTTCCGCTGCTTTTTTCTCTAACTCAGCAACTTTAGCTTCTGCTGCTTTTTTTAGCTTCTGCTGCTTGTTCTGAGTTTGTCTTTATAGAATCATCAGCTTTTACAACTGCTTGTTGAGTTGCAGTAAATCCTGCTCCTAAGACTGCTGCACTAGCCAAACTAGCGAGTATCATTCTTTTCTTATCCATTTGCAATACCTCTTTTTTATTTTTATAATGCATAATATATCATATTATCACTTCTATTATAGTCCAGGATATATCATTTGTCAATTATTTCACTTAAATGACGACTTTTTGTTCGTAAATTAGCTTCATCTATCAAATATTTCTATAAGTTTTTATTAAAAAAATTTTTCAATAAAACTTACAATTAAACAAAAACGCTCTAATATTTTATATATTTTTTTCAAATACAGATAATATATACATTATCAACTTTATAATATATGTTATGTGACAAAAAAATCTCTCCTTAGATATTTATGGTAGGGTTTCTATCGATAGTTCAGATATAATACTTTTTCTATTCTACTAAAAATTATAGTCATTAAAGTCTTGTGTAAGTCAAATTAAAAATCAAAAAAGACCTAGTTTCACTAAGCCTTTTAGCTAAAAAGTAACTGACGAATAGCTGCCAAATCTTCCAAATCCAAATCGTTTTTTTAAATAATAAATCGGAGTCTGTTCTTTCTTATGAACTGGGTTATTTGTAACCAGTATATCGTAATGGCGAGTAGGATTATAGACTTCTATTGTAATAAAACGATTGTATTCTAAATAACGTTTCAAAATAGCTGACATTCTCGAAAAGACAAGAAAACCAGAGGTTAAATCTAGGCCAATCTTCATATGTTGGCCACCATTTTCAGCCATATATTCCATCAACTGGAGCCATTCCCAGATAATCTTTTTATCCAGGTCTGTCCCCTGATGAAAAGCAGGCAAAGCATTAAAAATATCCTCTGCTGTATTTCTAAAATCATGCTCCATCAGCAAATAAGGATGGCGATTGTCTAGCTGATACTTGTATTTATCCTGCAAGATATACCCCTTATATAGGTAAACTTGACCACAAAGTTGACTAAGTTCATAAGTGATGTAATCTTCTGTATATTCTCCAAGTAAGTCCTTTTTCTTCATTTCTTGTATCATCTGCGTCAAAAGATCTGCAAGCTGACCACCAAAACCAAGGATATACTCCATACTATGAAGGGGTAAAATACGATGAGAGAGAAGAAAAGAGAAGAAAATCATCATCTCACCATCTTCAGATCCCAAAGGAAGATGTTGTCCAGCAAAAAAGGAAGTAGCTTTTCTCAGTAACCGAATGTAAAAAATATTATCAAAATACCCACGCATTTTTTCTTCTATAACTTGAAACTGGCAGGCGTTCACTCGAAGACGCTGTTGACTAATGTGATTCCACAAAACCAAGTCCAATTTCTGACCTGAAGATAAGCTAGCACCACAGATTTCTTCTAGTATAGCAATCTCCTGCTTTCTCGCAGGCTTTTGCATATGCATTTCCCACTCCTTGCCAGACCAAATCTTGCGGAAAAGACAGAAATAAAAGTAACGAATCTGATGTTCTGGGCCTCGCAAACGACCGTTTTGAATAGACAAGTCAAATTCTGATAAAATATGATTTAAACTTGATAAATGGCGACCAAGCGTTGCCTCACTAATCATCAATTCTTGAGATAATTGATGGGCTAAAAACTGCTGATGATAGAGGAGATAAACTAAAATTTGGTATTTTATGGCATTTTCCAAGAATAAGCTCCGAATTTCTCGCCCTTTGACTGCAGGACCAATTGATAAACTCAAAATTTCATCAGCCAAGCGAATTTTCAAATCCAAACCTTTTTCCTGAGCCTTGTCGTTGAGCAAGACGACATACTTGGTCAAGGTTGCTTTTGAAAACCCAGTTTCTTCCATTGCTTGTTTGACCGTCGTCTGGGATTCTTGTAATAAAAAGGAAAGTACTAAAAATTGACCAGATTCTGCTTTTTCCATCAAGTCGCCTAGATACATTTGTTACCCCTTTCATTTTCTCCCTTTAGCATAACACAAATCTTAAAAATCATGAAATAATCTGTTCATTTTTTTCTGTAAATCCCTACTCAAAACTAGAATATAGCTAGAAACAATAAACACATGGCACCCTCTTTAGTCCTTTTTATGCTAAAATAGTAGCTATGGATAAAATTATTAAAACAATATCAGCAAGTGGGACTTTTCGTGCCTTTGTGCTCGATAGCACTGAGACCGTCCGCGAAGCTCAAGAAAAACATCAAACGCAAGCCAGCTCAACTGTAGCACTTGGTCGCACACTTATTGCTAGCCAGATTCTCGCAGCAAATGAGAAAGGAAATACAAAACTAACTGTTAAAGTACTAGGATCTAGCTCACTTGGTGCCATCATCACTGTTGCAGATACCAAGGGAAACGTAAAAGGCTACGTTCAAAATCCTGGAGTGGACATCAAAAAAACAGCAACTGGCGAAGTACTCGTAGGTCCTTTTGTCGGCAATGGCCAATTCCTCGTTATCACAGACTACGGCATTGGAAATCCTTATACTTCCTTGACCCCACTCATCTCTGGAGAGATTGGGGAAGACCTTGCTTTCTACCTAACAGAAAGCCAACAAACCCCTTCAGCAGTTGGACTCAATGTCCTCTTGGACAAGGATGACAAGGTCAAGGTTGCAGGTGGTTTCCTAGTCCAAGTGTTACCAGGTGCCAAAGAAAAAGAGATTGCCCGCTTTGAAAAACGCATCCAAGAAATGCCTGCTATCTCAACACTTCTTGAAAGTGAAGATCATATTGAAGCGCTTCTAAAAGCCATCTATGGGGACGAACCCTATAAACGTTTATCTGAAGAAGACATCCGTTTTGAGTGCGACTGCAGTCACGACCGCTTTATGAATGCCCTTGCTAGCCTTCCAAGTTCAGATCTTCAAGAAATGAAAGAGGAAGACCACGGTGCAGAAATCACTTGTCAATTCTGCCAAACAACCTACAACTTTGACGATAATGACTTGGAGGAACTCATTCGTGAAAAATCTTAATACACCTTTTATGATTGGCAATGTTGAGATTCCCAATCGTACTGTTTTAGCACCCATGGCTGGCGTGACCAACTCAGCCTTTCGTACCATCGCAAAAGAGCTTGGAGCTGGACTCGTTGTCATGGAAATGGTGTCTGACAAAGGGATTCAATACAACAATGAAAAAACTCTTCACATGCTCCACATTGATGAGGGAGAAAACCCAGTTTCTATTCAACTTTTTGGTAGCGATGAAGATAGTCTCGCGCGCGCAGCAGAATTCATTCAGGAAAATACCAAGACAGATATCGTCGATATCAATATGGGATGCCCTGTAAACAAAATTGTGAAAAACGAAGCGGGAGCTATGTGGCTCAAGGATCCAGACAAAATCTACTCTATCATCAACAAGGTCCAATCTGTTCTTGATATTCCCCTCACAGTTAAAATGCGTACCGGCTGGGCTGATTCTTCTCTAGCAGTAGAGAATGCTCTTGCTGCTGAGGCAGCAGGTGTCTCCGCCCTTGCCATGCATGGCCGTACCCGTGAGCAAATGTATACAGGTCACGCAGACCTTGAAACCCTTCACAAGGTCGCTCAAGCTCTGACCAAGATTCCATTCATCGCTAATGGTGATATCCGTACGGTCCAAGAAGCTAAACAACGTATCGAAGAAGTAGGTGCTGACGCTGTCATGATTGGACGAGCTGCCATGGGCAATCCTTACCTCTTTAACCAAATCAACCACTACTTTGAAACAGGAGAAATCCTCCCTGATTTGACCTTTGAAGACAAGATGAAGATCGCCTACGAACACTTGAAACGATTGATTAACCTCAAAGGAGAAAACGTCGCAGTTCGTGAATTCCGTGGCCTCGCCCCTCACTACCTCCGTGGAACATCTGGCGCAGCTAAACTCCGTGGAGCCATTTCACAAGCTAGCACCCTAGCAGAGATTGAAGCCCTCTTGCAATTGGAGAAGGCTTAAAATGGTTCATACTGCTCTACTGGTTATCGATATGCAAAAAGCATTTGATAGACCTATCTGGGGAGAACGAAATAACCCTCAAGCTGAACATCAAGCATTGAGGGTACTGGCATACTTTCGCAAACACGCTCTTCCAGTCTTACACGTTCAACACATATCTGACAATCCCCAGTCTCAATTTCATAACAAACAAAATCAAGTGTTTAAAAGTGGATTTGAACCAGTTGCCTCAGAACCTGTCTTTCAAAAAAAGGTTAATAGCGCCTTTATTGGAACAAATCTTGAAACATATTTACGAAAAAATCAGATTTGTCATTTAGTCATTGTTGGCTTGACTCTGCCTCATTGTGTATCTACTACGACACGAATGGCAGCAAATCTTGGTTTTGAAGTCACTCTACTAGCAGATGCTACTGCCAGTTTTACCCTATCTAACAAAAACGGTCAAGTCATCTCTCCTGAAACTATCCACGAGATTAATCTCCTCTCTCTACAAGATGAGTTTGCTCAAATTCTTACTACAGAAGACTTTTTAACCCAAATATAAGTATAAAATAATCCGTCAACCCTTATTGAGCTGACGGATTTTCTTTGATTGTAAAAATTCAAATACTGAGGGTTATTATTGACTCAAAGCAACACTGGAAACCTTACCATCCGCTCCTGTTGTAATTTGGATGACTTTTCCTCCACCGATTTTGGCATTATACTTACCATCGTCAAGGGTATATGAATAGCCTTTGATAGAGTAATTTTCCTTCTTGCCATCAGCAGTTTCTACTGTAAATTGACCCCCTGATGATACAGTAATCGTTTCACCATTAGCTCCCTTCCAGTTACCTGCTGCAGATGAGAAATCACCATCAACCATAGTTAAGACACCCTTGTAACGTTTGTTACTTTCTGCCTGCTTATCTTGAAGTTTGCGGTCAGTTGCTGGATTGTAAGCTTTCTGGTTAGCTTGTGATTGAATAGCTTGTTGATTCGCAGAAGTTTGAACAGAAGCTTTGATTAGATACTTCTTGTACTTTCTTTGATTCAGAAGCTGGTTTTACTTGAGATTTGATTTCAGCGGTTGAGGACTGATTAGGAGACACTTTAGGCTTTTCTACGACAGTTGCACCTGAAGATTTCTGAGTCTCATTTTCTTTTTTAGAAGATACTGTTTCAGATCTTGATAATTGACTGGTTTTTGCGGAACTGTTTGCTTGAGTCGTTTCTTTTTTGTTGCTACAAGCTCCTAATAGTATAGTTGATGCTAATACGGTAGCTGCCATTAATGTGATAGAGGTTTTCTTTTTCATTTTTCTACTCCTTGTTACTATTTTTGACTCATTTAGCTTAGCATCTTTAGACAAGCTAGATACACTAACAAAAAACTTAGACAACTTAACTAAACTTGCTCCTACTATTCTATTCGTAATCTAATAAAAAAAACAGAAAAAATTTCCTATTTTGTTTAAAAATTTTTTAAATCGCTCTTGTGTAATCGCTTGCATCTTCAAGTACAAAGGAATATAATAATAGTGAACTAGGATATAGGAGGTGTAGGCTTATGTTAAGCAAATATTACAAGTATCTTCCTTGGTTGATTGTGACAGCTATTGTCTCTTATCAATCAGCAACTTACTATGCGCGAACTGCATTTGATGTCTTCTATCTAACTACAACCTTTATGATTTTCTATATCGCTTCATTAGTTTTGCACGAGAAATATCTCAAGCAACGATACAAAGACTTCTTTACTCACATATTGAGTAATTCTAAGAAAGATAGCCACCCATAAAGTAGTCGCAAGAGAAATTTCATCTCATGACGGTAAATAAAGAGGTCGGGAACTTTTTCCCGGCCTCGTTTTTATTTCAATCGATAGGTTTTTCTTGGTTTCTTTTTAGGAACTCGTTTAAGTCCGACCTCTTCTACAAAATCTCCATATTTTACAAGAAAATTATTGCTGACGATTGGTCGACCTGGATTGATAAGATTGACTAATTCTGTCCCTTCATAGACAGTAAACTCCTCCTCTAACAGATAGAGAAAGGTCGGATTCCAGTCGAGACGCCCTTGGATTCGTCTGACAGACTCTTGGATAATCGCATAATGATCAAAGGCAAAATCCTTCTCTTCCAACTCTAATCCGTCCAAGTAGCATTTTCCTGTCTGAAAATCCATATCTACAAAGACCACATCCTTAGCATCATCCCCTGCTTGCGCCAAATCAAGTGCTTGACTGGGCAAATAAATCAAGTGAGCAATGGTCACTGTCCAGCCACGTGGATCACGGCCGGGGGTCGATACGGTCATCAATTGCTCGATTTTTTCTAAAGGAAGATCGAGATTGACCTCTTCTTTCACCTCGCGCTGACAAGCATGTGCAGCATCTTCTCCCTTGTCCATAAAGCCTCCAACTAAGGCCAAACAGTTCTGATAAGGGTGAGCCTTGCGACGAATTAGTAAAAGCTTGATCTTTCCTTCGAGAAAGCAATATGCCACCATATCTACTGTCACACTAGGCTTTTCATATTGAGGAAGTTCTTGCTTGTAGTACCAGTCTAAAAATTCTTCCTGACTTGCATGAATTTCAAAATATTCTTTTTCTGTCATCCCAGCTGGAATCATCGTGTCTGCCATGTTAGGCCTCCTTACGAACTGCCTTAGTCCATTGGTACCAACCCACTAGACTGTTGAGTGTGTAGACCCAGTACATCCCTTGAATATGGATATTTTCACCCCACCAAAGGTAGATACTAAAGAGGTTGGTTGCAATCCAGAAAATCCATTGCTCACGGTAGAGACGAGTCATCAAGAGCTGGCCAACACCATTGGTGGCATCAGTAATACTATCACGGAAAGGGCGAGCACTATGGATACTTTGGTAAGCTAAGCCCATACCAATCCAAATGATAGCAGTCAAGACCAAGTACTTGAGCCAATCCACCAAGGATAATTTCTTGGCTTCAAAGTGGGATTCTTCTGCTTTCCCTTGTTCATTGATACGATTGGATAACCAAGCATAGAGACCGATTGGTTGCATGATAAAGAAATAAACAGTCGTCAAAACTTCTCCATAGAAGGTCGCATTCATAGCCAAAATTAAATAGATAGCCGAATTAATAGCACCAAAGAGATAGTTGCTAGCCCGTCCTTCTGCAACTAAGATAACACAGACAATCCCCGTCCAAGAGGCAAACAAGCTTAACCAATCGTGACTATCCGTATTTGAGTGAATTCCAAGATTAAAGGAACACTCGACAAGGCAATTAAATACAACCACTGGAAGAGACTACGTCCCATAAAGAGATCTTTCCAGAGCAGGTTCATGATTCCTGCAAAACCGATCTTACGAGCTTCTGCATGGACATTTTTAAAGTTTTCGATAAATTGTGTGATTTTTTCAGTTAATTTTTTCATATTTTTCTCCTAATCTGCCTGATAAATGCTATCAATAGCCTCTTTTGCAGTTTCGTAATTTCCAAGATAATCACTAGATAGATAAACTAGTGGAATAGTAGCTAAGTAGCGCTCCCTCATCTGATCCAAATGTTGTGAGAAACTGTGACGAATGTGATCCTCTGCCATGGTCATATCTCTAAAACCGTCATTGACATAGGAGCCTACAGGTTGTACAAAGAGAATCAAATCCCATTTTTCCTTGGATAAAATCGAGGCAAAAAGATTGTCAAAAGTCTCTCCTGATAAGTCCCCTTGATTCTCTGTCTCCATGTAATAATCATAGTAACCCTTGGTCACCAAGGAATTGGTATCAGCGACGACCAAGCCCCTATTGACACTGCTATCGATCAACTTTGATGTCTGATCATACTGCCCCAAGAGGAGATAATAGTAATCCTTCGGAGTCAACTCATCATCTCGAACATTATTTTTAATCTGATACTCACGCGCATATTCCAAACTAACTGGAGCATCATAATATCTGCCCAAATCCTTTGCAAGAGTCGTTTTCCCATTGCTGGCACTTCCCATGATTAACACTTTTTTTGTAAATTGACGACGGAAGGGTTGAGCGATGTATTGCCAATACTTACTTGGATTTTCTCGAATCATACTTGCTGAAATTCCAAATCTTCTTTCTTGTAAGACCGTCTTAAAACCACGCTGTTTCAGCTCTTCTTGATATTCCTCCTCTCCTACAAAGAAGGTCAACTCTTGCTGATTTTTTTATCATAAGAAATTTCTTCTAATATTTTTCCCTAACCACTGATCCCAGCCCATTGGGTAACGAGGAAAATTTGTCTCATCCAACTTACAAACCGAGGTCAATTCATCATCTCGAAAAAGCCTCCCGGATATAGCGAAATCTCTTTTGAAGAGTTAAGCCTACCTGCTCACCACGATCCCCCTCATAGCCTGAAACGACAACCCAAACTTGGTCACACTGACGTTTAGCTCTCTGAATCAGATCAATATGTCCCCGATGGAGAGGGGCAAAGGCCCCAAAAACCACACCAATTTTTCTTTTTTTCATACCGTTCCTTTTTTATAGTTTTTTTAATATTTTTTTATACCTTTTTATTATATACTATATTTTTTTATTTGGTCAATAGTTTTTTATCATTTTTTATAAAAAGGATTCAAAAAAGAATCAGGGGTTCCCCTGACTCTCATTTTTTAAGCAATTTCAAATTTTAACTGACCAGCTTTAACGCCAATCTTGAGGGTCTTACCAGCCACCAGTTCTCCCTTGAGAAGAAGTTCTGCTAGCTTGTCCTCCACTTCTGTTTGTAGAGTTCTACGGAGTGGACGTGCTCCCATTTCAGGATTGTAGCCTTGGTTGGCTAGTAATTTAAGAGCAGAAGACTGTAATTTCAAATCAATACCTTTTTCTGCCAAACTTGCTACCAAAGGTTTGACCATAATCTTCACCACTTCTTGCATATGATCGTTCGATAGGCTATGGAAGACAACCTTTTCATCAATACGGTTGATAAACTCTGGTCGATAAGCCTTTTTCAACTCTTCGAACATTCGTTTTTCCATATTTTCCTGGTCAAAACGGATATCCTTAGCTCCAAATCCAACGGTCTTATCATCACGAAGGGCTGTTGCGCCAAGGTTTGAAGTCATGATGATAATGGTATTTGAAAAATCAACCTTACGACCCTTACTATCTGTCAAGACACCATCATCTAGCACTTGCAAGAGAACATTAAAAATGTCTGGATGAGCCTTCTCGACCTCATCAAAGAGTAAAACAGAATAAGGTTTGTTACGGACCTTCTCCGTCAATTCCCCACCTTCTTCATAACCCACATAACCAGGAGGCGCTCCATTGAGACGGCTGGCTGCAAATTTCTCCATATACTCACTCATATCAAAGCGGATAAGGGCTGATTCGTCATCAAAAAGAACTTCTGCCAAAGCCTTGGCTAATTCGGTCTTACCGACACCCGTAGGTCCTAGGAACATAAAGGAACCAATTGGACGCTTGTGACTGCGAATACCAGACTGATTGCGACGAATAGCTCGACTGATACTAGACACAGCCTGATCTTGACCAATGACCCGTTTATGGAGTTCTGCTTCAAGATTTAGATACTTCTTAGCATCCGTTTGAGTCAGTTTGGACTGGAATGCCTGACAAACGACTCAAGGTAGTCAAAATATCAGACTCTGTCACCAAGTCTTTATAGACAGGCACTTCCTCTTCTTTTGCAATCAACTGGGCTGCTTGTTTCCACTTGCCATCCATCAAGGCCTTGTCAGCTGGACTCAAACCTGAATCGTCTGCTTTTACATGCTTTGCCTTATTTTGCACTGTCGCAGCTGCTTCGTCTAAAAGGTCAATAGCAGAGTCAGGTAAATGGCGACTAGTCAAGTAACGATGAGCCATCTTGACCGCTGTTTCAACAGCATCATCTGTGATTTGCACACGGTGATGTTTCTCATAGGTCGCTTTCAAACCTTGCAAAATGGTCATGCTGTCTGCCACACTTGGTTCTTCAATCGTCACCTTAGCAAATCGACGAGAAAGGGCGGCATCTTTTTCGATATGTTTTTGGTATTCTTCCTGAGTAGTTGCACCAACTGTTCGCAAAGTCCCACGAGCCAAGGCTGGCTTCAAGATATTAGCCGCATCCAATGTAGAATCAATCCCACTACCAGAACCCATAATGGTGTGGAGTTCATCGATAAAGAGGATTACTTGGCCATCTTCTTCAATATCCTTAATGATATTGTTCATGCGCTCTTCAAAATCTCCACGGAAACGTGTCCCCGCAACGACATTCATCAAATCAAGCTCTAACACGCGCATCTTAGCCATTTCTGCCGGTACATCACCACTAGCAATACGCTGGGCCAAACCAAGTGCCAAGGCTGTTTTTCCGACACCAGCATCTCCAACCAAGACAGGATTATTCTTGGTCTTACGGCTTAAGATCTGAATCATACGTGAAATTTCCTTGTCACGGCCGATAACTGGCTCTAACCTACCAGAGCGAGCCTGAACTGTTAAATCATGAGTATAATCCTCAAGACCTCCGCTTGGAGTCTGTGGCATACCCATCATATTAGCCATAGAATTTGTTTATCAACCACAGTACGATGGCGCTGGCGAAGTGCCTTTAGATCCTCTCTTGTCCAGCCTGCACGATCCTCTAGATTACGACGAAGGGCAGCAATCTTGACCTGATCTTTCTTGTCTTCATAAGAAAAGCCCACTCTCTCTAAGATTCTAGTTGCTAAGGCATTGCCATCATGCAAAATCGCATAGAGAACATGCTCTGTCCCCAAAATCTTTGCATGTACCACTGAGGCTACATATTCAGCTTCTGCAAATAAGACTTCTAAACGATGAGAAAAAGGCAATTCCTTATATCGTTCAACTGGATTATAAACCGTTTCTGTTAACTCTGAAGCAACCTCTTCCAAACGATCAATCTCATAGGGATAATCATTTAATGTCGCACCTGCCACACTATAGCCATGATTTGCCATGGCAATTAACAAATGCCATGACTCCAGATAATCAGCTCCAAAGTGACTAGCAACCATGTAGGCACTTTCGATACATTCATTCAATGCTTTTGAATAGTTCATCTTACTTCCCTTTTCTATCTACCTCTTGTAAAATCTGTCGGAGCATATTAGCTCGAAGGACTGGAGCTTCTTCTCCTAAAACGCGATCCAAAGCTACTGATAGCAGCAAATTCATCTCCTGCTTAGTCAACAAATCCTGTTCAAACAAAAGTTGTAGAATATCTTCATAAATTTCTTGACTAATCTGCTCTCCAATCGAGTAAAGCAACTCGCGAAGCATTTCATGGTGACTCGAAAACTCAATCCGCCCAATACGAATATAGCCACCTCCACCACGCTTACTCTCAACTAGATAGCCTCTACTTTCTGTAAAACGTGTCTTGATAACATAGTTAATTTGGCTAGGAACAACTTGAAAAGTATCTGCCAACTGGCTTCGCTGCAATTCCACAATGCCAGATTGATCTAAAATGGCCTTAATATAGGCCTCAATATGATCGGATGTATTTTTAAATCTCACAGCAAAGCCACCTCTTTCTTCTAACCTTGACTATCTTTGACTATACTATCATTTCACAAGAGATAAGTCAAATTTTTAAGGTCAAAGGCTTGAAAATACTGACTTTCTTTAAAAACTCGAAGACAGTTAGTCACCTTGTTTTTATTAAAAATTCCATAAATAAAACCCTTAAAAGGGCTACTAAATAATGAAATCGACAAGCACACAAGAAACACGGTAAAACAGCCAGTTAATGATTTTTCACTTTATCTATAGTTAGAATGTATCAAAAAGAGTTGGCAAAGAATAATCTTCACCAACTCCTTATTTTTATTGATTTAAACCTAATTCTGCTAATATTTTTCGTTTATAGGCAATCTTTTGGACTTCCTTGTCCTCATCTTCAGACCAATCTAGTTTAATTTCTGAAACAATCTGCCCAGGGCGATTTTTCAAGATATAGATGCGGTCACTGAGATTGAGAGCCTCCTCGATACTGTGAGTAATAATCAAAGTCGTCAGTTGCAACTGCTTGTGAATCTCAAGGTACCAAGCATGGAGCTCCATCTTAGTCATCTCATCCAAGGCACTGAAGGCCTCATCCAAGAGAAAGAGTTTGTGCCCAAAAAGGTAGGTACGAAGCAAGGCTACACGTTGGCGCATCCCACCACTCAACTCATGAGGGTATTTATCCCTTACAGCCGTCAACTGAAAAGTAGCGAGTATTTCATCCGCACGAGAAATAGCTTCAACCTTATCCACCTTTGAATCAAGAGGGGTAAAATGATATTGCCAAGAACGGTCTTGTGTTCTAAGAGCAAGTCCTTTTGCAACATGTAACTCACGCGCCCCTTGGGATTTTCCTCACCATCAAGAACAATTCGGCCTGACTGAACTTCTAAAATCCCTGCAATGAGGTTGAAAAGTGTGGTCTTACCAACACCACTTGGGCCTAAAATAGAGACTACTTCACCCGAAGTGACTTTCAGATTGATATCCTCTAAAATCCTCTCCTCGCCATAGGCATAGCTTACGTGTTCTAGTCTAATTTCTGTCATTATTTCACAAAATCGTTAGTGAAGCCTTTGTCAGTCAAGTCTTCTTTTAGGATACCATTTTCTTTATCCCATTTGTAGAAGGCATTCCAGCGAGCTGCGTCAAATTGACCCCATTTTTCCTTGTCGCTTGCATATTCTTTTGACAAGTATTTTTGAGATTCGATGACAAAATCACGTTTTTCTTTGAGCTCAGGAGCATTCTTAATCAAGATATCTGCAGCTTCTTCTGGGTGTTCCATAGCGTATTGGTAACCTTTTTTGATAGCTTGGATGACTTTACGAGCTTCTTCTTTGTTATCTTTAAGGTAGTCGTTGTTTGCGATGATTACTGGTGAATAGTAGTCAAATTCTTTAACGTAGTCTTTCAAGTACATGAAGTTAGTCTCTACGCCTTGAGATTTAGCAAGGATTCCATCCCATCCGTAGTAGATCCATGCAGTATCAAATACTCCATTAGCAATCGGTGTGATAGAGTTTGAGTCGTTATTTGGTACTTTTTCAACTTTTTCAAAATCCCCACCTTGAGATTCTACTAAAGTTTTTAACATAGCTAATTCAGTTGGGTCATTCCATGTCCCGTATTTCTTACCAACCAAGTCTTTTGGACTAGCTACATTGTCAGATTTACGAGAGATGATTCCTGATGTATTGTGTTCAACAATAGCTGCAACAGCAGTGATTCCTGCTCCTTTTTCCAATTTCTTAGCCATGTAGTCTTGGAAATAAACTGCAAATGGTGCCTTACCATTAATAACCAAGTCAGAAGAACTTTCTTCTGGTGGAAGTTTCAAATCCACATCCACTCCAGCTTCCTTGAAGTATCCTTTTTCCTTAGCCACATAAAGTCCTGTGTGGTTGGTATTTGGTGTCCAGTCTAGGATAAAGTCAATCTTCTTAAGCTCTGCTTCCTTATTATCCTTAGAAGCAGTTCCTTGACCACAGGCCACAAGTACAACAGCTACAAGAGCTGTTAAAACAGTTAAAAACACTTTCCATGTTTTCTTCATTTCAATTTCCTCTTTTCTTTTTCAGAAACGCTCTTCTCTTTATGAACGTTTCCATTTAATAACATATTTCTCGCTGATATCAACCAACTTCATACCAAGAAGACTGATAACCGATACCAGAATAATAATAGCAAACATGGTATCATACTGAAACAGTTTCTTGGACTGAATCATGTAGACACCAAGACCCTCAAAGCCTCCTAACCACTCAGATACCACGGTTGTGATAAAGGCATAAGAGACACTAACCCTCAGACCTGCATAAAGTAGGGCAGACTAACTGGGATTTTAAAATGCCATAGGATTTGCCAAGGTCTCGCTCGCATCAAACTAAACAAGGTCAGCATATCCTTGTCACAATGCCTAAAACCATCTAATATGCTAACGATAATAGGAAAGGTTGTCGTTAGGATAATCAAGACAATCTTGGGCAAAATCCCATAACCTAGCCACAAAACTAGGATAGGAGCTATAGCAATGGTCGGAATGGTCTGAACGACCACCATCATAGGGTAAATCAGGTCATTGAGCCAAGAAAGACTATCCATCACCACAGCCATCAGACAGGCAATCAAAACTCCCAAAACAAGTCCGAGTAAAGCAACTCTCAAAGTTGCCCAGCTATGATGCCAGAGAAAATCTCTGTCACGAACAAAAGACTGGAGAATTTCAAGAGGGGTTGGTAGGATAAACTTGGGGAGAAGTTTAAGAAAACCTGCCAACTGCCAGAAGGATAAGACTCCTAAAAAGCCTAATAAGCTAATATGACGTCTCATCATACTTTTCAAGTTTCTCATCAATACTTAAAATCTCTCCTACATTTATTTTCACATTGGCAAAAACATTGTCTGCCTTTTGTCCTGCCACTTCAAGCGCTTCTTTGAGAATACGCATGAGCTCATCAAATTCCCCTTCCAGGACAGTTTCAAATGGTGTTACCACCATAGTCACTCCTTGAGCTTGCAGATATGCAATGACTTGATCAATAACCTCTATCCGATCAATCCCTTGAGATAAGGGCAAGACTTGCAAGGCAATGCTTGCTTTCATAAAAACCTCCTCCTCTCAGTTCTTCTTTTGCCAAAAAGAAAAACCTTTTCATATATGGAAAAGGTGTAAGATGTGACGAAGTATCCTTACCTACGCTAGCATTACCCAGATCAGGTGCGGTCGAAGTTTAACACTTCCTCTCAGACTGTACACAGACTCCCATATATTATATGGACATATGATAACGCAAAATAAGAAAGATGTCAAGGAAACGGCTTACAGAAAAAAGTAGGAAAAATTTCCTACTCTCATTTTCTATACTAAAGCCCCATCACTGTTGACTCGATAACCATCTATTGTTGTATTAACAGCTAGCTTACCTGACGAATAGGAATAGTACCACTTACCAGATACCTTATACCAACCCGTTTTCATTGCACCTGAGCTATCAAGATAATACCAAGAACCATTTTCTTTTAACCAACCTGTCTGCATTTCACCTGATGGTTTCAAATAATACCAACTAGAGCCATCTTTTAACCATCCAGTTGTTTTAGTACCATTTGATTTGAAATGATACCAACTACCGTTCACCTTCTTCCAACCAACAGTAGAAGCAGCATTTGATGTATTATTTGAAACTGTATTTGAATTATTCCTGTTTCCTGATTGATTTTGTGACGAAGTAGATTCTTCTAACTGAACATAACGACGATTCCCACTATAAGAAATATAACTCAACCACTTGTAGCCATCTTTTTCAATCACCTGATCGTAGTGAACACTGTCTCCAGGTTTATAATAGGTAAGCGTATCCGCATTCACTGAAGGTTGATTTTTGACAGCAACTTTTGCCTTAAAATAATGAGTTCCTCTCGTTGAGTACGTAGGCTGAACCGTCACAGTTTGATTGTTGGATACATTCTTAGAACTATTTGTCAGAGACTTTGAATGATTTGTCGAATGATTAGAACTACTTGATACATCTTTAAAATGGATAAAACCTGTCATCGTATTTGCTTTTACTACTCGTTTATTATAAGCCCCTGTATAACCATAATTATATTCTTCAATCTCAATCATGTCTCCCATCACATTTGAAACCCAAGCAACATGGCCATAGCCCCCCTCTGTAGACCAAGCAATCGAACCAATTGCTGGTATATTATCGACACGGTAGCCTTCACGACGAGCACGGTAACCCCATTCCTTCGCATTCCCATAAGCTCCTGGTAGCTCAAAACCATTCACACTACTCAAGCGAAAGGCTGCAAATGAAGTACACTGACGAGAATACAACCTCCACTTATCTATACTTTGACTTCCATTTTTATAATAAGCAGGATAATCATCTCCACGAGCAAGAGACACATCAGCATAAACACTATCTCCAGCTGATAACATCATCCCTACTACTAAAAAAGGAACAACCTTTTTAACTGACTTTCTAATAGAAAACCCTGCTTCTGATACTTTAAATGGTGAATTTTTCATTCTTCCTCCTTGAAAAATAGTATAAATCGAAGATAACCTTCACATAAACTATTCGGAGAAAAAAAGAAAAAGTGAGAAAAATTTCTCACTTTAGTCAAGATAATGAATCAAATTCTTTTCTGTAAGGATATCTGAGTAAGTGAAAGATTCAACGTAAACATTAGCCTGTTTATCTCCTTCAACATCCCCAAATTCAACGATAAATAGGGATGGATAAACCTCAATTAACTTACCCAATCTATTTTTTTGTCGCTTACGACCATTTTCCAATGTCATTTCAACGACTTGTCCTTCATGTGCCTTGATTTCTTCTTTGATTTTTTTCATCTTAGCGACATCTGTAAATGCATCTGACATTTTATGCCTCCCTCTTTGAGATACTTGAAAATTTATTGTATTCTTTTTGGAAAATTAATTCCACTGTTCCTCGAGCACCACTACGGTTTTTCTCGATAATGACTTCAATCTTGTTATTTGGAACTGTTTCCTCTCCTTCACCACCACGCTCATAGTAATCTTCGCGATAAAGAAAGGCAACGATATCAGCGTCCTGCTCGATAGATCCAGATTCACGAATATCAGACAAAACCGGTCTCTTGTCTTGACGTTGTTCCACACTACGAGAAAGCTGACTAAGCGCTATTACTGGTACCTTTAGTTCTTTGGCAAGGATTTTCAACTGACGAGAAATTTCGGAAACCTCTTGCTGACGATTTTCTCGACCAGTCCCCGTAATGAGTTGGAGATAGTCAATCAAAATCAAGCCTAGATTGCCCGTCTCCTGAGCTAGTTTACGAGCCCGAGAACGAATCTCTGTAATCCGAATTCCCGGTGTATCATCTATGTAGATACTGGCGTTAGCTAGATTACCCTGAGCAATAGTATATTTTTGCCACTCCTCATCAGTCAATTGACCCGTACGGATAGAGTGTGACTCCACCAAACCTTCCGCTGCTAACATACGGTCTACCAAACTTTCTGCACCCATTTCAAGCGAAAAGATAGCAACCGTTTTATCCAACTTAGTCCCAATATTCTGAGCAATATTCAAGGCAAAGGCTGTCTTACCAACCGCTGGACGAGCTGCTAGGATAATCAACTCTTCCTCATGAAGTCCAGTCGTCATATGATCCAAGTCACGATAGCCTGTCGCAATACCTGTAATATCGGTCGTTTGTTGCGAACGAGCTTCAAGATTTCCAAAGTTGACATTCAACACATCTCGAATGTTCCTAAATCCACTTCTATTGGCATGCTCACTAACATCTATCAAGCCTTTTTCAGCCTGAGCAATGATTTCATCCGCAGGCTGCGAAGCCTCATAAGCTTGATTGACAGACTCTGTCAGCTTAGAAATTAAGCGACGTAGCGTAGCCTTTTCAGCAACAATCTTAGCATAATACTCAGCATTGGCAGACGTTGGAACTGAGTTAACAATCTCAACTAAATAGGATAAACCACCGATATTCTGAAGGTCTCCTTGATCATCCAGAATCGTGCGAACCGTTGTCGCATCTATGGCATCACCACGATCAGAAAGATCCACCATAGCCTGGAAAATCAAACGATGGGCATACTTAAAAAAGTCCCGAGACTCAATATATTCTCGTACAAAAACAAGCTTACTCTCGTCTATAAAGATAGCACCCAAAACGGATTGTTCAGCTAAGATATCTTGGGGCTGTACTCGTAACTCTTCTACTTCTGCCATTAGACTTCCCTTCCCTTTACACGATTGTCAAGAAGGACTAAACTTATCCTTCCTTCACTCGAAGATTGATAACACTTGTGATATCTTGATAGATTTTCACAGGTACATCAATCAAACCAACTGCACGAATAGGTGCTTGCACTTGAATGTGACGTTTGTCAATCTTGATGCCAAATTGCTTTTGCAGTTCTTCCGCAATCTTCTTGTTCGTAATCGAACCAAATGTACGACCATCTGGACCAACTTTTTCAACAAATTCCACGATAGTTTCTTCTGCTTCAAGTTGCGCCTTAATCGCTTTTGCTTCTGCAATCATCTCAGCATGAGCTTTTTCTTCAGATTTTTGTTTCCCACGAAGTTCACCCACCGCTTGAGCAGTCGCTTCCTTAGCTAGGTTCTTTTTGATCAGAAAATTTTGTGCGTATCCTGTTGGAACTTCCTTGATTTCCCCTTTTTTCCCTTTTCCTTTAACATCTGCTAAAAAGATTACTTTCATTCTTCTTTCTCCTTCTGGTTTATTTCATTTAGTATAATTTCTGTCAGTTTTTTACCAGTTTCTGACAAGGTCATATCCTTAATCTGAGCGGCTGCCAAATTAAAGTGCCCTCCTCCACCAAGCTCTTCCATGATTCGTTGCACATTGATTTTACTACGACTTCGAGCTGAAATAGAGATAAATCCTTGTATGTTCTTAGCTAAAACAAAACTCGCTTCAATACCTGACATGGCAAGTAAAGCATCTGCAGCCTTACTAATTACCACGGTATCATAGCATTTTGAGTCCTTAGCTTCAGCAATTAATACCTCTGAGCCTAGCTTATGCCCCTCTAAAATAAGTTCATTGACTTCACGATACTCGTCGAAATCAGTCGCAGCAATTTCTTGAATCGTGACACTGTCACTTCCTCTAGTTCTGAGATAGCTAGCCACGTCAAATGTTCGACTGGTAACCCTAGTCGTGAAATTTTTAGTATCTAGCATCATCCCACCCATGAGAACACTAGCCTGCATATGACTCAAACGATTTTTCTTAGAATTCTGAAACTGAATTAATTCTGTTACCAACTCACAAGCACTGCTGGCTCCACTCTCGATATAGGTAATAACAGCATTATCTGGAAAATCCTGATCACGTCTATGATGGTCGATAACGATAGTTTGTGTAAACAAATCATAAAATTCTTTTGATAAGGTCAAAGCTGTTTTCGAGTGATCCACCAAAATCAGTAAAGAACGCTTGGTCACCATCTCTATCGCATCCTTAACAGATAAGAGCTTGGTCACCCCCTCTTTTTTTAAGTGAATCACGGCACGTTCAATATCAGCTGACATATGATCTTGATCATAAACAGCATAACTATTTTCAGTAATATTACTTGCAAACAACTGCATCCCAACAGCTGAACCCAAGGCATCCATATCTAGATTTTTATGACCAACCACAAAAACCTGATCAACACTACGAATCTTATCAGAAATGGCTGTCATCATGGCTCTTGTTCGTGTACGTGTACGCTTGATTGAACCAGCAGAACCTCCACCAAAATAAATAGGATTTTTCGTATCATGATTTTCCTTAACGACTACCTGATCTCCACCACGTACTTCAGCCAAGTTCAAGTTGAGCAAGGCGACCTTCCCGATCTCATCATGATTGCCATCACCATAAGAAAAGCCCATACTTAGTGTCAAAGGCAACTGTCTTTGTTTTGCTTCTTCACGAAAAGCATTGATGACACTAAACTTATCACTCATCAAACTCTCGAGTACCGTATAGTCAGTAAATAAATAAAAACGATCCATACTCACTCGACGAGAAAACATAGCATATTTTCTAGCAAACTCCGACACAAAATTAGCAATAAAACTATTTATATTACTAATATCAGACTCAGAAGTCTCATCCTCTAGATCATCATAGTTATCAACAGACACGATTCCAATAACTGGTCGACTCGTTACCAACTCTACAGTTGCTTCATATTCTCCAGAAACATCAAAAAAGTAAAGAACTCCAGATGCTTTATCCATATGGACTACATAACGTGTCTCACCCAAGGTCGCATAAGAGCCTGGATTTCCTACAGAAGCCTTAATCACTGTCTGGATCAATTCTAGACTAATTTCCCCCTCTTCATTAGAGAGAATCAGCTCAGCATAGGGGTTCAACCACTCTACTTCACCACTAGATAAATCTAATTTAATGACCCCAACAGGCATCTGATCTAACAAACTGGTCAAACTCTCTTCAGCTTTGTGATTAACATACTCAATCTCTTCGATTACACCCTTTTCATTCCTTTTTTCTTGTAATACAAATAAATACAGATAAAAAAGAATAAATAAAAATAAGAGACTAATGATTAGAACATTACTTTTTGAAAAAATGATCAGACTTGTCAAAACTCCAAAACTTGCAATACCCAGTAAAATCACAAAAAACGGGGGTAAATAATTTTTTTTCATTCTAAACCTCTTGCGCATTATTATATCATAAAACCCTATAAAAAGCGACTTTTTTAGAGGAAGGATGCTTGACTAAAACGCAAGTATATTAAGGAATCGCTGATATAAACTAGATCCTCGTATTTTACTAAAAATCCACTCTTATAAAAATCAAAAAAGCACAAAAGAAAGATGTTGACTTTCTCATACCTGATTGATCACCTCTATTATGGGTAAGAAAAAAAGCAAAAAAAGAGAAGGAAATTAATCCTTCTCCCTTCTACTATCTAGTAGATTAGTTTTTGCGTTTAGCAAATGGAAGAGCCCCAAGAACAAGACCAAGGAATCCTACTGATGCCAACGCAGCATTTTCTGTAGTACCAGTTTTTGGAAGTACTTTCAAACCATCTTCTTTTGCTGCTGGTTTGTCAGCTGCTTTAGCTGGTGCAGCAGGAGCTTTTTTGTTCAATGGATATTCAGGTTTATCAAGAACAGCTGGCTCTGTTCCATTTACTCCACCTTTAAAGTCAGAAACGTTATTAACAGGTGCGTCTTTTGGTAATTCAAATTTTACATTTGGGTTTTCAGTATGAGGGCCTTTATCAGCGACAGGTGCGTCTTTTGGTAATTCAAATTTTACATCTGGGTTTTCAGTATAAGGGCCTTTATCAGCAACAGGTGCATCTGCTGGATTTACTCCACCTACAAATTCAGTAGGTTCAGCAATATCTGCAGCTTTTACAACTGAAGTTTGAGAAGCAAAGAAGACTGCTCCAAGTACGGCAACACTAGCTAAGCTAGTAGTAAGAAAAATTTTTTTCTTATTCATAATTTCCACCTTTAATTATTTATTTCAGTTTAATTCTACTACAACTTTTTTTAAAAAAATCAACCGGTAACTAAAAATTTTTTTGTAGATTTTAACAAAAAAATTAAATTAATCGGATGCAATAGCTTTGTTTTTTTCAGAACCTTGACAAATCTAAAAAAATCTAGCTTATTTGCTCTAAACATCAAAAAGAGGCTCTATAATATTTGTAGTGGGTAAATCCCCTATGGATATTATGGAGCCTATTTTGTTGTAGAAAAAAAGTCCCATAAGATCTATAATGAAAAGCGACTAAACAACTCATTAGAAAGATTCATATGGAACAATTACATTTTATCACAAAATTACTAGACATTAAAGACTCTAACATCCAAATTATAGATATTATCAATAGGGATTCCCACAAAGAAATCATCGCTAAACTGGATTATGAGGCTCCATCTTGTCCTGATTGTGGAAGTCAAATGAAGAAATATGACTTTCAAAAACCGTCTAAGATCCCTTACCTTGAAACGACTGGTATGCCTACTAGAATTCTACTTAAAAAGCGTCGTTTCAAGTGCTATCAGTGCTTGAAAATGATGGTCGCTGAGACTTCTCTCGTCAAGAAGAATCACCAAATTCCTCGTATTATCAACCAAAAGATTGCTCAAAAGTTGATTGAAAAGACTTCTATGACCGATATTGCTCATCAGTTGGCCATTTCAACTTCAACTGTCATCCGCAAGCTCAATGACTTCCGTTTTAAGCCTGATTTTTCTTACCTCCCTGAGATTATGTCTTGGGACGAATATGCCTTCACTAAGAGAAAGATGAGCTTCATTGCGCAAGATTTTGACAAACTCAACATCATCACTGTTCTTGAGGGCAGAACACAAGCTATCATTCGAAATCACTTTCTTCGCTACGATAGAGCCATCCGATGTCGAGTGAAAATCATTACTATGGATATGTTTAGCCCTTATTATGACTTGGCTAGACAACTTTTTCCGTGTGCTAAAATCGTTCTAGATCGCTTTCATATTGTACAACATCTAAGCCGTGCTATGAGTCGTGTGCGTGTCCAAATCATGAATCAGTTTGAGCGAAAATCTCATGAATACAAGGCTATCAAACGTTACTGGAAACTCATTCAACAGGATAGTCGTAAACTCAGTGATAAGAGATTTTATCGCCCTACTTTTCGTATGCACTTAACCAATAAAGAAATCCTAGACAAGCTTTTGAGCTATTCAGAAGACTTGAAAGACCACTATAATCTCTATCAGCTCTTGCTTTTTCACTTTCAGAATAAAGAACCAGAAAAATTTTTCGGACTCATTGAGGACAATCTAAAGCAGGTTCATCCTCTTTTTCAGACTGTCTTTAAAACCTTTCTAAAGGACAAAGAGAAAATCGTCAACGCTCTTCAGTTGTCCTATTCAAACGCCAAATTAGAAGCCACTAATAATCTCATCAAACTCATCAAGCGCAATGCCTTTGGTTTTCGAAACTTTGAAAACTTCAAAAAAAGGATTTTTATTGCTCTGAACATCAAAAAAGAAAGGACGAAATGTGTCCTTTCTCGAGCTTAGCTTTTCTTCAACCCACTACAGTTTTATCTTAGTTAAAATAAGTTAGAATATGTAAGCGAGTATCAGATATACCAAGACATCGTCACCATCTAAGGTATATTCAAAAATACAAAAGTTGACCAAAGGTTGACCAACTAGATTTCTGGATATCCTTATATATTCATTCTCAAAATTAGTTTAAATAGTGCAGTCTTTTTAAATTAATTTTTGAGAATCCAAAAAAATCTTCCTATATAAATAAGAAGATTTTTTTATTATTCTAATTTTTTTCTATGAACAGTTACAAGTCCAAATACTCCAAAAATAGCACCTAGAATCATCATTATGATACTTGAATTTCCCCCAGTATTTGGTAATGATTTCGCACGCTCAACACGTGAATAAGTCGGTTTCTTATTTTCTGTTGATTTGACAGCAGGAGCTGAGTATGTTTCTGAATTTGCTTTTCCACCATCATTAGCTTTCTTCACATCATCTACATTCACTTCTGGCAACGCTTCAGCAATTGGTGCATCTTTAGGAACAGCTACGATTGTTCCGTTTGGAAGAGTTTTGATAACACTATCTTTAGCGTCTTCTTTAGCAACTTCAGCAAGGTTCAATTCTGGAAGATTTTGAGCAGTTGGTGCTACTTTTGGTACAGCGATTACTGTTCCGTCAGGCAATTTGGCAACAACGTTGTCTTGCGCTTTTTCAGCAAGGTCTACTAGTTTAGCATATTTTGCTTCAATTTCAGCCAATTTAGCTGATTCTGCTTTTTGTTCTGCTTGAACAGTTTCAAGAGCAGTTTGTGCAGTCTTGAGTTCAGCTTTTGCTGTTTCAAGTTTAGCTTCAACTGATGCTTTAGCTTCTTTAGCAGTTGCTAGTTTAGCAGGTGCGTCCAAATACGCTTGAAGTTGTTCAGCCAATTTCTTAGCGTCTTTGACTAAGGCATCTTTTTCTTCAAGAAGTTTAGCATTTTGTTTGTTCAAAGCGTCTACTTTAGCTTCTTGCGCTTGTAGTTCGGCTTGAGCATCTGCAAGAGATTGTGACGCAGAAGTTTGAACAGCTTTAGCTTCTTTAAGAGCGTCTTGAGCTTTTGCAAGAGCTAATTTTCTTTCAGAAAGGCTTGCTGTGAAATTAGCAATTGCTTCATTTGCTTTAGATTCACGTTTCTTAGCATTTTCTAAAGCAATTTCTGCTAAACGTAGGTTGTTTTCAGCAACTTGAGCTTGTAATGGTTTTGCCATTGCGTCCGCTAGAACTTTTTCAGCGTCAGTTTTCAAGCTAAGTGCGCTTGCGTAATCTGTTGAAGCTTTTGTCAATGCATTTTTAGCATTTTCTGAAGCAGTAGTAGCTTGTTCAAGGTTTGATTTTGCAGTTTCGACAGCTTTTTCGAGGGTTGGGATGTCATTTGATTCTTCAATTTTTGAACCAGAATATACGCCAAAGACGTTAATGCTGCAAAGTTCACCATCGATGATACCAAATGATGCACCAAAGTCTGAAATTACTTTTTTTGGATATTGTTTAAGTGTCCCCATTTTGATGGAGCGTCAGCAAAAGCTTGTGACATTACAACATTGTAGATTTCTTGCTTAACTCTGTACATACTCAATGATGTTCCATTTTTAGCAAGAGCAATTGGACCACCATTTTCACCAAAGTAATCGCCAGGTAAATGACCATTTGTCATAATATCTTTGTTTCTAGCGATATATTTATTCATTTGGTTTTGAGCTGCTTTCATTGAACCAGTGTTCAATTCAAGTTCAGATAAGCCAAGATTTTTACGAATAGCATTTACAACTTTCAAGTTATAAAGTGCAAGTTCTTGTTTTTGTTCTTCTGTGATATTGTTGAAATCAACAATTTTGTTTTTATCAGCTTCACTGATTTTAGTTGAAGAGTTTTCGATAACAGTTGCACCAGAGTCAGTCATGAAGTCTGAGTCGCCTTCTGTTTTATCTTTCTTGAACTGAGTTAAGTCTGCAATTGTGACTGTATCAACATTTGCCAATTTATCTTCAGCTGTTTTTAATTCAGTTTTAGCTGTTTCTAATTTTGACGCAACGTTAGTAGCATGTTCTGTTGCTGTTGCAAGTTTAGCTTTTTGAAAGTTTTACAGCGTCATTTTTAGTGTTAACATCCATTTCAGCAGATTTAATAGCTTCTGTACGTGATGCATCTGCTTTAGATGCTTTTTCTTTTGCAGTTTTTGCATCTTCAACGGATGTAGTTGCTGTTTTAATATCTGCTTGAGCTTGTTTCAAGTCTTTTTGAGCAGTTGAAAGTCCACTTCCGTCAAGTGCAGCTTCTGCATTAGCTACAGCTTGTTCAGCAGTTTTAACGTCTTTAGCTGTTTCTGCAACTTTAGCATTTGCAGTTGCAACTTTAGCTTGTTCAGCTGAAAGAGCTTCTTTTTCTTTTGCAAGATTAGCATTTGTAGCTTCAGTTTCTTTTTGGTTAGCAGTCTGTGCTTCAACATTCTTATCTTGAGAAGCTTTTACTTCAGCAACTTTTTCAGGTGTCGCTTGAGAAACAACCACTTCAGCGTCTTTGACAGCTTGTGTAGCTGTAGCTACTTCTTTTTCAGCAGATGCTTGAGCAGTTTCTTTTTGCTTTTACATTAGCTTCGGCAGTGGCTACTTTAGCGTCAGCTTCTTTTGCAACAGCTTTTTGTGCTTCAAGAGCAGGTTTTACTGTAGCAGGTGCAGGAGCAGCACTTTTCTCAAGTGGTTTCACTTGTGGTTTCGCAACAGCTGTAGCAGTAGTATTTGAATCAACAGGTTTAGCAGGTGCAGTTGCTTCTTGTGCAAATGCAGGCGCACTAATTGACGCAAGCGCGATAGCTGTTGAAGTTGTTAGATTTTTTTAATAGTTTTTGTTTGACATAAAATCTCCAAAAATTCACATTAACAACTATATATAGTTGTTTTTTTATTTTTATTATAGCACATTAAAACAACCTTGTAAAGTTATAACCAATCTTTTTAAGAACTAAAATATGTAGTAAAAAAATACTGTAGTATTTAGTTCGAGAGGTATTGTATGAAACAATCATTAAGAAAGTATATAGGAAAACGAATTCGCCTTTTTAAGGTTGAAAAAAAGGATTTACGCAAGAACAAATTGAAGAACGAGCTGACCTTGGAACAAATTATGTATATAAGCTTGAACACTTAGAAACAAACATAACCATTAATACACTTGAAAAAAAGTCATGACTGCCCTTGAATGTGACATTTCATCTTTCTTTGATATTACAAAAAAAGATGAAAATCCTGAAATTGTTGAATTAATTACAAATATAAAAAAATTTACCTGATAGTAAACAAAAAGAAATACTTTCCGCATTCCATATAATTCTGAATCAAATTAAATAATATTTTTAACCAATATCAAAACGCTATAATTGATAACATATCAACCCTATTAAACAACATAAACAACCGCTAAAAAAATTTAGCGGTTGTTTTTTTATTCCAAATATCCATCATCTCCATTTAATCTATCATCAGCTTCTACAATTTCTTGTGGTCTTGGAATTCCATAACCTCCAACAACTCGATTATATTTTTTTCAACTTTTTGCAACATCTTCATTAAATAAATCCATATTAAATCTTTTTGCCCATAGCTGAAAATAGATTTTTTTAACATAATAATAACAAGGTCTTTCTCAATGCGTTTATTTATTAAAAACCAATCTGCAACATCTACGAGTTCAGATTCAGAATTTTCGAATGCAATTTTTTTCTTGTAATGCTCTTCCTTCTTCAAGTTTTTCTTTTTCTTTTTTTCTATACTCTTCCTTTTTTTGATTCGTTGTTGCCATAATCTTCTATGATTTGATTTATAATTTTTTTCATCATAGAATTTAGGATTCACTCCCAAATCAGGATTATGTTCATAATCTTTAAGAATTCTTCTGCTACTTTCTGCTGATAAATATAGCTTTTTTTCAAAAAAAGCACTTGTTCTATATGTTTTTTTCCGTCATAAATTTTTTTCTTCAATAGATTTTTTTAGCCATCATTTACCTCTGTTTCTAAATAATCGATTAAGAACTATATTCTAACCGATTATTTTTTTCTTAATAAGAGTATAACACTTATTTTTATATATAGTCAATAATCCATTGTGCTCGGTTAAAAGATAACCGTTTATAAGCCTATTTTTTTCTATTGTTATAACCGTTTATTTTTGTTATGATTATAGTGTAGCAAAAGCAACTGCTACAAAATAAATTAATAACAAGGAGGTACCAATGATGGTATTTTTTAAAAAAGTTAACGGTTACAGTGCTAACCTCGCTGAAGAGGCTCTTTCAAATGAGCTCGTTAAATTGGTAGGAAAACAACTTGAGACTCAATTTGAATTTGAAAAAACTGGTGAAGTTGTTAAGGGTAAAGAAAAAATGAAACGTACTGATAAAATTTTAGGTTATCAAGTTTACGTTTCAACTGACAATCACAATCCTTTCAAAGTCAAGTTTTTACCTGAGAATAAACCAGATTTGTCAAAATTCGAAATCGGAGATATTGTTGAGTTTGAAGATTTGGAAGCCTATGAGAATCAATATGGACAGCTTTATTTTAGGGCAAAAGCTATTAAGAAGAAAGGAAAATAATACATGGCTTTTTTAATGAATAAAAGCCAAGCTCAAGCTACATCAGCAACCTCTGCTGATGTGGCTGAATTTGGCAAAAACAAGTTCGAGTTGGAAGAATTCATTTTAAGAAATTTGAATAATGCTCTAGATATTAATAATGAATCATCATATTTAGGTTCGTTTAATATTAAAGTCGCAAGCAATGACACGGGATTCTTTTACATTGCAAATCTCCCGGTCTCGTACTCACTTGATTCGCAACTTTACTTTAATATATTTGCAATTTGTTCTGGTATACTCTACCCCTATAAGACACTATTACCTCAAAATAATGCTTTCTTTGTTCCTTACGATACTACTAATCCAAATTTGGCTCGGGCTTTCTTCTTCCCATGGCTTGATGGGATTCCAACCCGTTTAAAGATTGATAATCTTCCATCTTTTATTAAAGAGAACGTATCAGAAAATGCTCTTCCAATCATGGCGAACAATATTTGTAATATCTCTATGAAAACGGTTACACATTTAGCAGTGAGCGGACCATCTGGATCGGGGAAGACACATTTTTTACGTTATTTGATTAATTGTCTAAAATCATTTACTAACCAAATTATTTGCGTTGACCCAAAACTTTCCGACATTTATTTATTAAGCAAAGAATTAGGTTTGGAAGTATTAGCTCCAACTCAGGGCGAAAATTTGAACAGTTTCCTGACTGCGGTGAATGAGACTTTATCAAAAATTATCAGAAAGATTTATTCACGTGGAGAGATATTATTGAAAGAGCCTAACAAACGTTTTGAGAGAATTTATATTGTAATAGATGAATTGTTGGCGTTGGTTCAAGGTAGTTCAAAGCAGTCTCGTGAAGCATTTTCTCAATTGTTAGGGACAATTGCTTTACTGGGTAGACAGACATCAATATCGCTCATTTTATGTAGTCAACGTTTTGATGCGACTGCATTTGCAGGGAATACGGCAGTTCGAGAACAAATTAACTGCATATTTATTTTAGGTGAAATAAATGCGAATACTTGCCAGTTTTTGCTCCCAAACACAAATGTTGATAATATAGTAGTCCCCTCCGGAATCGGCACTGGTATTGTCAAGTTTACAGATAGTGAACATAGGACGCATATTATGCCACTATTGACCCCAACTTATCAAATTAGAAAGGAATAAAGTACATGAAAAAAATTATTTCAATAAATATAATGTAATTAATTTTACAGCCTTTATTTGGATTGTATCTTTCATTTTGGAGCGTCTAAGTCTATTTTTTTATTTTTTTCAAATGAATTTAGAATCGTTCTATTATTTTTGTAGTGTTCATTTTTAATATTGCGTTTAATTATAGTGAGTGCATTTTTCTATTTTATTTTTTTCGCAATTTTTTTAGAATTTTTCATTTCGTCGTGCTGAATCGGATTATTTCAGAAACAGCATCAAGTCTCACATTGCGACATGGAAAATGAGACGATTTTTGTAAGCAGATAAATGTAGAGCCAAACTTGGAAGAATCTTCTCGTTACAGCAATTCAAAACAAGAAATTATCAGAAAAAGCGAATCGTTCACTGCTATCATTAACTGTTGTTTACTATAAAGACAGGGCTATTGTAAAATGGACATTTCCAGCCAATTGTGAAAGTTATAATATTATGGAAGAATTATTGGTACAGGCAAAAAGAGAATTAAATCAGTTAGACAGTAGTTATTTATTTAATGATTTCATTAGACTAGAAAATAGTAGGACATTCAGCTCAACAGCATTTAGAAAAAAATAATAGTGCGGTGTACTGCTGCTGAAGGCAGGCAGGTACACCAGCACAAATTTAAATATTTATAAATGTATAGAGTGTAGTGTAAAGCTAGTATTACCTTTACACTACTTCCAAGACAAAGACACAAATCGACAAGTCAAAAAGAGTTTTTTACTATCAAGACAAAGACAAAAACGGAGGAAATTTATATTATGTCAAAAGAAATCAACTCTCAATTTAAAGCGAATTCATTTTTGTTGTACTCTCAACAATATTGATAAACTTTTTGATGTTAATGATACAAGTTTTAATGATGAAAAATATTCAGATGAAACTCGAAAACAAGTAGAAGAATTTCGAAATAATCTTGAAGCGGATAAAAAATATAGTCCTGAAGAAATGGTTGAACATCTAATTTATCTCTGGGTTGACGGTAAAGAAGAAACTCGCTCAGCAGCTGCAAATTATGAGATCGGAGATAATGGTAATCATCACTCCCATCTGATTTTAGAAGCAAAAAATCAGACACGTTTTTCAGCTATTAAAAAGCTCTATCCTACTATTCACGTTGAGCTGACTCGTGGAACTCGTGAACAAGTCATAGCATATCTCAATAAGACAGGGAAGCATGAAGAAAAAGCACATACAACAGTTGTTCCGATGATGAATCATGGTATCATTGAAGCAAATCAACAAGGCAAAAGAAAAGATTTAGACATTATACAAGAACTGCTCGAAGAGGGTCTATCTCCCGAGGAAATTATGCGTCAAAATTTATCTTATCGAAAATTTTCTAAAATGATTAAGGAACATTTCTATCAACTGCAAGTGGCTAACGCTCCATTAGTCAAGAAAATGAAGGTCTATTGGCATCTAGGAGGTTCAGGAACAGGAAAAAGTTATATGCAAGTTCGCTTAAAAGAAATATTTGGTATAGAAGATGTTTATGTTTTATCAGATTATGGTACAGGTGGGTTAGATAATTATATGGGGGAATCAATTTTATTTATGGACGAATTTAAAGGGGATATTGATTATCAAGCTTTTTTGAAAATTTTGGATGTATATCCCAATCAAGTCCATGCTCGTTATAGTAATGTATACGCGTTATGGGATAAGGTTCATATTTCTAGCATTTTCAGTCCATACCAAATTTATAAGATGTTAGTTTCTCCCGATAAACAGAAAAACGATCCTATAACTCAGCTTTATAGACGTATTCATTACATTGTTTATCATGTCAAGATTGATGATAATCAGTACAAGGAATTAACGTTTGAAATGAAACAATATCTAAATTTGATGGAACAAAAACAATGTATTGAAGATATTGCACAAAAATTAATTAGTAAAGGTATAAATATTGTTACTGATGATGTTTTATCAGAAATAAAAAAAGAAATCGCTGATTCCCTTAACGACCAAACCAAGAAAAGCAGCGACAACTAAAGTTAATGGAAATAGTAAATACTATTTCTATATCTTATTTTATCACAGAAAGAGAAAAATTCATATGACAGATAAAATCTCAATCAAAATAGAAAATTTGGAAGTACAACTCCCCAACACACACATTGTAGTTGAAAAGGAAGAGTATCTTAATCTGAAGAAAAAAGCGTCTGCTGGTCAATATATGACTCTAAACGATGTTTTAGAGATGGTTTCCGTCTCTAGACCTTGGCTACTGGAAAATGTTCTCTATCGGTCTGATATTCGTTCAAAAATCGATATTGAAAAGAATAAAGATGGTTTTGTAAAGTATCCACAAAATCAGGGCGGTAAATATATCTTTCTTGCCTCTAAGACCAGAGATTTTTTTGAACAGCATTTTTCAGAATTATTAAAAGAGAAATGATATAATAGCCAAGACGATGTCTGGGTTATCTGTTTTAAAAGAAAGGATAATCGTATGGCAATTTCATACAGACAAAGGGGTAAAAAGAAAAATTGGGATTATAGAATATTTGATAAAAATAAAAAGGTAGTAGCTTCAAACTCAGGCTTCAAAACAAAAAAAGAAGCGATGCTGGAAGCGAGTAAAATTGAATTAGAGTTATTAAACGGTAATGTAATCGATTCAAATATTTCTCTCTATCAATTGTGGGAGAAATGGTATAATCTGCAAATAGTTCCTTTAAATAAAAGTCAAGGGACAATTGCACATCATCAACATAGAGGAAAACTTATTCTAAATTATTTCAAAGATAAATCAGCTACTAATATCACTTTTAGTGAGTATCAAGAATTTATTAACGAATACGCAAAGAGGGTTGGAAAAGATACAGTTCGGCGTTTAAATGCGGAAGTTAGAAAAGTCATTCAATTTGCGAAAAAAGATAAGTTATCAATCATTGATTTTACAGATGGTGTGGTTATTACAGGGCAAGCAAGTCGAAAGATAAAAAAAGAAAAAGCTATTACAAGCTCAGCTGATTATCATAAATTATTGAAAGAGGTAAAACATAATATTGAACTGAAGTTTAATATTATTGACTATCTTCTTTTTATTCAACTAAAAACTGGCTTGCGTTTCGGTGAGGTGCTAGGCTTAACATGGGATTGTGTTTTGAATGAAACTCAAGAAATCAAAACATACAGGCGCTATGACCCTAGAAAGAAAGAATGGCGACCAGCAAAAACAGCTACTTCTGTTCGAACTATTCCAGTCGATTCAGAAACATTGAATGTTTTGAATCAATTAAAAGAAATTCAAACTAGAGATATTGAACAAACAAAAATCGAAAATAAAGAAAATCATATCTTTTTCGATTTGTATACTATTGTTCCAAGTAATCACGAAGTGAATAAGCGTTTAAGAGAGCACCTCAAAAAGTTAAAACTCAAACCACTAGATTTATCAGCGACTGGCATTAGGCACACATACGCAAGTATTATGTTAGGCTATGGGATTGATATTTGGGTTATAGCTTCAAACATGGGACACAAAGATATTACACAAATTACACAAACATATGGTCATTTAATCAAGGAAAAAGAAGAATCAGAAAACAAACGTGTTAGGGAGTTTTTAAGTCAATAATTTTTTCTAACAAAAGTTGACCAAAAATTGACCAAATTCAAAAAAGACCTTGATTTCTCAAGGTCTAGTACTATTATATCAACCCACTACAGTTGACAAAGAGCCAAAAAAGAGAAGGAAATCAATCCTTCTCTATAAGATTATCTACTAAATTAGTTTTTGCGTTTAGCAAATGGAAGAGCCCCAAGAACAAGACCAAGGAATCCTACTGATGCCAATGCAGCATTTTCTTTAGTACCAGTGTTTGGAAGTGCTTTTTTAGCTTCCTCTTTTTTAGCTTCTTCTTTAGCAGCTGGTGCTTTGTAAGTGTTATCTTTGTTAGTTCCTGCTACAGCTGGAGTAGCTGGTTTTTCAGCTGGAGTAGCTGGTTTTTCAGCTGGAGTAGCTGGTTTTTCAGCTGGAGTAGCTGGTTTGTATTCTGGAAGTTCTGGTTGTACAAGTGAATCACCTTTTCTAGATGTTCCTTTCTTGTATACAAAGTAAACAACTGATTCGCCTTCATTAACGTCAAACTCTTCTACAGTAACGAAGTCATATCCTTCTTTATCAAGTTTTTCATGATTTCCTTGGAAGTTTTCATCTTGGAATCCATCAGCTGCAAATAAAGTTTTACCTTCTTCATCAACCCAAAGAGTTTTCTTAGCAATTACGTTGTGTTTGTAGTAATGACGTGTTACACCATTTTCAGTTTTAGTTTCAACAAACTCATAATCTTCAGCTTTTAATTGTGCATCATAGCTAGCATAGTTACGAACGCCATCAGCGTTCTCCTCAGAACCATTGTAAAGAGGGTCATCCTTGTCAACTCCAGCTACAGGCACCATAACAACATCTTCGTCTGTAACCCATTCAGTTCTAGGACCAGTGTATTTGTCTTCTGCTGCGATGTCAGCTTCTATCATCTTGCTAATGTCGTCAGAAGTCAAGCCTGTACCTTGGTCAAATTTACCTTGTTCAGTCTTAGCTGGTTTTTCTAAGAATTTTTCAGCGTCTTTTACAGTAACACCATTTGCAAAAGCTTCTACGATTTCTGCTCTGTTAGCTGCTGCTACTTCTTTTAATTTAGCAATATCTTTAGCTTTATCTTCTTCTGCTGCTTTAACAGCTTCAGGATCAGTTGATTCAGGTTTAGCTGCTTCAATTTTTTTAATTTGTTCTGCTAAAGCTTTGTCAAAGTTAGCCAAAAATTCTGCACGAGCTGCAAGTTCTGCTGGGCTAGTTTCTAAAGCAGCAAGTTCTTTTGGTTTAGCTACTGGTTTAAGAACTGTTACACCTACTAGAGCTGGTTCATTTACTGGTTTATCAGCTGGTTTAGCTGCTGGAGCTGGTTTAGCTACTGGTTTGTCAGCTGCTCGAGCGCCAGAGTTTACGATATCAGAAATTTTCAAAGTTGATGGAGTTGTAGAAGTGTCTACTTTATCATCAGCTTTTACAACTGAAGTTTGAGCAGCAAGGAAGCTTGCTCCTAATACAGCAACACTAGCTAAGCTAGCAGAAAAAAAGTTTTTTTCTTGTTCATGGTTTAACCATCCTCATTTTCTATTTTTTTATTATTTTTACCATTATTTTTAAGGAAAATTCAAGGTTTAGTACTTATTTTTTTGATTCTTTTTATCCCAATTTTATAAATAAAAAAAGCCAGTAATATCAAGGAATACTGACTTTTTCATTCGGATAATATATTTGTAATAAAAGTTTAACAAACAGTAACATGACTGAGAAAAGATGTAATCTATCTGATTTTTCCCAATTCATGAATAACTCACATAGTAACTAGAGACTATCGAGTTGGTGTGTAAGCTAATTGATCCTTGTGTTGTTTCAAAAACTCAGTCATTTCTGAGTCTGGAATTTGACGAAGATAGAGATTGGAACGAATTGTTTCATCTTCTTCACGACAAGTTGAAAGAACCAGATATTTATCTTTTGCAGATACTTTTACATTAGGTTTCTTAATTTGTGCATCATTATAAACAGCTGATAACTGGGTTTCAAAATCTTTATCATCATCAAAAGAAGTACGATAAAAGGCTGTCGTTTCTGGTACGATAATCATGGCGATAGCTTCATAATAGTACTTTCTCTCAGGTGTTTCAATCACAACATATGGATGTTTATCAAAAAACTCTTGCTTATCAAAGTAGTTGACATCGTTAAACATACGATGGTCCCCTACCTTACTACCACGTGCGTGACCAAATAACCAAGTTAAGCGATCGCTAAAATCCTTTTTGTTATCTGTATCCATAAAGACTGTACCCAAGTAAGGTTGATATCCACCGTCAAAAGTCTTATCTAGATAAGTCGCATTGTCAGTTGTTTGAACCACTGGCTCATCCAACTCTGTACCTGGAATATTAACATAAGCGACACTTTCCTTATTTATCGCTTTATACTTATCAAACCTCTCTTTGAGATACTTCTTTTCTTCTGCACTGACAGTATAGCTTGGTTTTTCAGTTTTTTGAGTAACTTTTACATCATTTTGTTTTTCAGTCGTAGGAGCTAGAAAACTATTATATACAAAGAATCCTCCGACAACAATAACGACGAATGTAAGGATGGAAGCAATAATCTTACCAATAGGTGATTTCTTTCTCATAGAACTTCTACTCATCTTTTTTTCCCTCATTATTTATCGAAAAAAATCACTGAAACGAAGTTTCAGTGATTTAGTACTTCATTAAATAAATAAATTATTTAACTGCGCTTGTTTTTGGAAGAGCTTTTTGACCTGCAGCTGGTGCTTTAGCGTCAGCTTTTTTGTCTGCAGCTTTAGCAGCTTCACCTTTATCAACGTTAAGCTTTTCACCTTTTTTAAGTTTGTTAGCGTCACGAGTCCATTGTTCAGACTTAGTACCAAGGTCTTTATCGTTAGCTTCTTTGATTTCACCTACAGTTGCGTCTTTAGAAGTGTCTGCGTAGATACCTGACTCTTCTGACCAACGAGTTGCTCCAAGTCCGTAAGCTCCGTCTTCTGCGAATACTGGTGCTGCTGCTGCGAATACTGCAAGTGCAGCTACTGATGATAATAAAACTTTTTTCATAGTTTTATCTCCTTTTTTCTTTTAAAAATTTTTTCGTAAGGATTCCTTACTGCCTATAGTATATCACATTTATTAGAGTTGTCAACCATTTTTTTAATTTTTTTAGATTTTTTTAAAAGTTTTACCGCGCTCTGCTGTAATATGACGGTCAACACAAAAGACAGCTTTAGCAGCTCTGCTATTGTTACTAAAAAACCTGAGATAGATCCCAGGTTTGTCTATTAAATTCTTTGCTCAATACTGAAAAGTGGCGAAAGAGGACGTTTTTCGTGAATACGGACGATGGCATCTCCCAATAAATGAGCGATTGAAATCTGCTCAATCTTATCAATCAAACGCTCTTCTGGCAGATAGATGGTATCCAAAACAACTAATTTCTTAATAGCTGATTTTTGGATATTGTCCATAGCAGGACCAGAAAGAACTGGGTGCGTACAACTTGCATAGACTTCAACCGCACCAGCTTCTGCAAGGGCATCTGCAGCATGACAAATCGTTCCAGCAGTATCAATCATATCATCAATTAAGATACAAGTCTTGCCTTCGACCTTACCGATGATGTTCATGACTTCACTAGTGTTCATCTTATCAACGCTACGACGTTTGTCGATGATCGCGATAGATGTTTTCAAATTCTGCTAGTTTGCGGGCACGAGTCACACCCCCATGGTCTGGGCTGACAACCACATAGTCAGAACCAACCATGCCACGACGCTCAAAATAATCTGCAATCAGAGGAGCTCCCATCAAGTGATCCACAGGAATATCAAAGAATCCTTGAATCTGTGCAGCGTGTAAGTCAATGGTCAATAAACGATCCACTCCAGCAACTTCAAGCATATTTGCCACAAGTTTTGAAGTGATTGGCTCACGCGCTCTCGCCTTTCTATCCTGACGTGCATACCCATAGTAAGGCATGACAACATTGACAGATTCTGCACTCGCACGCTTCAAAGCATCTACCATAATCAAAATTTCAAGCAGATTGTCATTTACAGGCGAACTAGTTGATTGTAGGATAAAGACGTGTTTCCCACGGATTGATTCTTCAATGTTGACCTGAATCTCTCCATCTGAAAATTGACGAACACTTGATTTCCCCAACTCTATCCCAATCTCCTGCGCTACACGTTTTGCCAATTCTTGATTAGAAGAAAGGGCAAACAGCTTTAAATCAGAAAAAGACATGATTTCCTCCGGTATATATGTATCGCTTGTGCTTTTCACAAGATTTTCCTTTTACCATTGTAGCGCTTTTTCTAGTATTTTTCAATAAAAAATAAAAGAAGGGCACCATATTTGTACCCTTGTCTATTTTTTAGACTATCTCGTGATTGTCCTTCCTCACAAAGAGAAAGGCTTGATAAAAACCGTAAAGAGTAATGGCTGTGACTAGAGGAATAGCAAGAGGCACCTCTGTCTCCAACTCCACAAAAGGAGAGTTAAAGAGGAAGTGTGCGCCCAAGGCCAAACCTACATAAGCAAAGCCCTTTTTCTTATCGACCTGCTGACCCTTAGAAGCCCTGTAGAGCAAGTAGACACCAACGATTGCAAGACCTGAAAACGTCCAATGAGAGGCAATGCCCGAGATGATACGCTCTAAAATCCTTGAAATAGTAAAATCAAAGCCCTCTGGCAAATCCGTACGAATATAAGATATATCCTCAATCATTTGGAATCCCAAACCTGAAGCAATCCCTAGTAAAAACAATGATTTTAATTTTCGGACTGGAAGCAAAACTAAAACAAAGGCAAGAGGCAATAGCTTCAAGGGTTCCTCTACTAATGGAGCCACAATAGCACTTTCAAAGGTATTTAAAAAGTCACTATCAGGGAAAAGAACTCCCAAGAAATCATGGATATAAGTATTAGCAAAGCTAGATAACCACCCTGAAATAAACATCCCACCTAATAGGGATAGTATCAAAGCGTTTTGGGGAACATCCCATTTTTTACCAAGACGAGTTAGGACAAAAGTAGCAGGAATCATGTAAAAGAGAGCCAAAAAGAGGGCTACCCCCATCAACTTATAGTCTGCTTCTGACATAGAACCATTGGTAAAATAACTCGTTTCATACTGTAAACCAATACACAACAATAAAATAAAAATAAATAGGATATTCTTTTTCTTCATACACTTCTTTCTAAATATCACTTTCTATTTCTACGACGGTCATACTTCCTGTATCCACATCATAGATAGCTCCAGAAATAATGACATCTTCTGGTATAAGTGGAGAATCGATAAGAGCTTGCATGTCCTCACGCACACTCTCTTCTATATCTTGGAAAGGTAAAAAGTCTTTATCTGAAACATCAACTCCTAGCTCTTCCTTCAGATATTCTTGAAAAGGACCATTCTCAAAAGTCTGAGCTCCACAGTCTGTATGGTGAAGCACTACGATTTCCCGCGTTCCCATCTGTTGTTGGGAAATAACCAACGAGCGAATCATGTCTTCTGTCACTCGACCACCTGCATTCCGCAAGATGTGAGCATCCCCAAGAGCAAGTCCCAAAGCTTGGGCAACGTGTAAACGAGAATCCATACAAGTAACGATAGCTACTCTTGTTTTTGGTCTAAGTGGCAGATTTAACTGCCCATGTAGGGCAACATAAGCCTGATTGGCTTGCATAAACTGTTCAAAATAAGACATGATTTCCTCCTTAACAGTTTGAGAGTCAAATATTTCTCCTATCTTATCATTTTTAAGAGGATTTGTCACAGATTAAGCAAAAACCTTTTTCAAAACCTCCTGAATGGTTGTGACACCAATCACCTGAATTTCCTGAGGCGATTGAATACCTGTCAAGGAATTCTTAGGTACATAAATCTTAGTAAAACCTAGTTTAGCAGCTTCATTAATCCGCTGCTCGATCCGATTGACACGCCTAATCTCTCCTGTCAAACCCAGTTCACCTACAAAACATTCCTGAGGATTGGTTGGCTTGTCTTTATAGCTGGAAGCAATGGCAACAGCAACGGCTAAGTCAATCGCAGGTTCATCCAATTTCACACCGCCAGCAGATTTGAGATAAGCATCTTGATTTTGCAAGAGAAGCCCTGCTCGTTTTTCCAAAACAGCCATAATCAAGCTTGCGCGATTGAAATCAAGTCCCGTCGTAGTACGCTTGGCATTTCCAAACATGGTCGGTGCCACCAAAGCCTGAACCTCCGCCAAAATCGGACGCGTCCCTTCCATGGTCACAACGATGGACGAGCCCGTAGCCCCGTCTAAACGCTCTTCTAGGAAAACTTGACTCGGATTGAGCACCTCAACCAAGCCACCCGACTGCATCTCAAAAAAATCCCAATCTCATTAGTGGAACCAAAACGGTTTTTTGACTGCTCGCAAGATACGGAAGGTATGGTGACGCTCCCTTCAAAGTAAAGGACCGTATCCACCATATGCTCTAGCATACGTGGCCCAGCCAAAGTTCCTTCTTTGGTCACATGGCCTACGATAAAGATGGCAATGTTGTTAGTCTTAGCCAACTGCATGAGCTCAGCCGTCACCTCACGTACCTGAGAAACAGATCCCTGTACCCCTGAAATCTCAGGAGACATAATGGTTTGAATTGAGTCAATAATGAGGAAGTCTGGCTGGATTCTCTCTACCTCTGCGCGAACACTCTGCATATTGGTCTCTGCATAGAGATAAAACTCGCTATCAATATCTCCCAAACGCTCTGCACGTAGTTTAATCTGCTGGGCAGATTCCTCCCCACTGACGTAGAGAACAGTCCCCACTTGAGATAACTGGGTTGATACTTGTAGGAGGAGGGTTGATTTTCCAATCCCAGGATCCCCACCGATGAGGACGAGACTTCCTGGTACTACTCCTCCCCCAAGCACACGGTTGAATTCCTCCATCTCCGTCTTGGTTCGATTAACGTTGATTGAAGTCACCTCAGCTAGTTTCATGGGCTTGGTTTTCTCACCTGTCAAGGACACACGCGCATTCTTGACCTCGGCAACCTCAACCTCTTCTACAAAAGAAGACCAAGACCCACAGTTAGGGCAACGCCCCAGATATTTAGGGGAATTATACCCACAATTTTGACATACAAATGTCGCCTTTTTCTTTGCGATGATAAACCTCTTTCTATATCTCTAACTCACACTCAATCACTTGGCAAAAATCAATCTTCTCATTTGGCACAAACTGGCGCATAAGCATGTTATGAGCTACAACTACCACAGTCTGATGTTCTCGATACTTGGCCATACATTCTAGAAAACGAGACTCCATCTCTTCAGCTGTCTCATATTGAATAGGACTATTAGGAAGCAACTCCCCCTTGTTTTCTAGGAACAGATACCTAGCCTCTTCAAATCTATCAATACCAGTTTCATAAACCTGCCATTCGTGTAACAAAGGCTCCACCCTTAAAGAAAGCCCAGTAGCACAGGCCACGTAAGAAGCCGTTTCTAAAGCTCTTGTGACTGCAGAAGATATGATTATTTCAGCAGAAGGAAGTAAAGGATTTTTGCTCAGTTCTTGGGCTTGCTGCCGTCCCCCCTTCAGATAAGGGCGCCAAATCTATCCCAAATCCCGTATAAGAACGCTCCTCTAACTCACGATAATCTGGCTCCCCATGACGTACAAAGATAATCTTCATATTAATGCCCTGTCGATCCAAATCCACCAGTTCGAACGCCGTCTGCCGCATCTCCATCTGCAATTAAGAAAGGAACAAAGACAGCCTGGACCACACGTTCCCCTACTTCAAGAACAACCTCTTGGTCTGTGATATTCTTCATCTGAGCAAAAATATGTCCTTCATTCCCAGGATTTCCATAATAATCCCCATCAATAACGCCAACTGAATTAATTAAAACCAAGCCCTTCTTACGAGGGTTTGAAGAACGATCATATAGGTAGAGAACCTCAGTCGGTTGCATATAAGCCTTAACCCCTGTCGGAACTAAGACAATCTCTCCTGGCGCAATAACTGTACGCACAGCAACCTTTAAGTCGTAACCAGCCGCATGCGCTGTCTCACGCTTGGGCAATAAATTTTCATTTGTAAAACTAGAAACCAATTCAAAACCACGAATTTTCATCATCTTCTCTTTTCTATTATCATTTATTCTAGATTATTCTATCTTATTTATTCGGAAAAAGCACGAAAAAAAGAGCACACAATTCAAATCGCTTAGGGCTGCTGGATTCCTCCCCTGACCCGCTTCACGCAGAACTGTTGCTCCACTATTTATTATATCACATTCCTATTCATTTTAAAAGAAAAATTATTTTTTCCGTCTATTTCTAAAAAAATCCTGCATAATAGCTGCACATTCATCTTCCAAAATTCCCCTTTCAACCTCCACACGATGATTGAGACGCTCATCTGTCAAGATATCATACAAACTCCCAGCAGCGCCAAATTTCTGGTTTTTAGCCCCATAGACCACGTTTGGAATACGGGCAAGCCCAATCGCTCCACTACACATGACACAAGGCTCAATGGTCACAAAAAGCGTGCAATCCAGCAAGCGCCAGCTCTCTTCACGAAGATTCGCATTCTCTATGGCCATAATTTCCGCATGCATAACCGCTCGTTGCAACTCCTCACGCGCATTATGCCCACGACCAATGATTTCTCCGTTCTTGACAATCACACAACCAATAGGGATTTCATCATTCTCTAAAGCTATTTCTGCCTCCTTCAAGGCTTCCCTCATAAATGCTTCTTTTTCTTCTAGCCTATAATCCATTTCTTCTCTCTGTTTCTAATGATACTCTTTATAAATCACTTCAAACCATACTTGCCTTAACAGCTTAAACAACTCTCTTTCAACCTAAAAATATTATTTTGAAGGACCTATGTCTATATTCTTAGTTTTTTATTTCCATCAATTCTCTCATTATACCATGTTTTGACAGACAAAAAAAGCCACCGAATGCGGTGACTCTATAGGGAGATTATTATGAAAAAGAAAAGTTTAGGATATCTGTTACAACAAGTTAGGAGGTCTTCTTGTAACTGTCTATAGTATAACCGACCTGTCTTAAACTAATCTTAAAAATCTCTTATGACCAAACACTTTCTAAAATATTTGTTTGTTCACGACCAGGACCTACTGAGAAGGTTGAGATACGAACGCCTACTAACTCACTAATACGGCGAACATAGTTACGCGCATTCTCTGGAAGGTCTTCCAAATTACGAACTCCAGTAATGTCTTCAGACCAACCTGGCAACTCTTCGTAAATTGGCTTACAACGCTTCAATTGCTCAAGACTTGCTGGGTAGTAGTCAATACGTTGACCATCAAGATCATAAGCTACACAAATTTTCACTGTATCCAAACCACTTAAAACATCAATAGAGTTTAAAGAAAGGTTGGTAATACCAGAAACACGACGGCTATGACGCATCACAACTGAGTCAAACCAACCTACACGACGTGGACGACCAGTTGTTGTACCATATTCATGACCAATTTCACGGATACGCTCTCCAACTTCATCAAACAATTCAGTTGGGAAAGGACCGTCACCAACACGACTCGTATAAGCTTACATACACCAACTACCTTATCAATCTTACTTGGACCAACACCAGAGCCGATTGTTACCCCACCAGCTACAGGATTTGAAGATGTAACAAATGGATAAGTACCTTGGTCTATATCTAACATGACACCCTGTGCACCCTCAAATAGCACGCGTTTACCGTTATCAAGTGCATCATTCAAGATTACTGAAGTATCAGTTACGTATTTTTTAATTTGTTGACCGTACTCATAGTATTCTTCAAAAATATCATCAAAAGCAACAGCTTTGCTATCATACAATTTTTCAAACAGACGATTTTTTTCAGCCAAATTACGTTCTAAACGTTCACGGAAAATTTCCTTATCCAAAAGATCCGCAATACGAATTCCCACACGAGCAGCCTTGTCCATATAAGCTGGACCAATTCCTTTAATCGTTGTACCAATCTTATTGTCACCCTTTGCTTCTTCTTGCAAACGATCTAACTCGATATGGTAAGGTAAAATAACATGTGCACGATCAGAAATACGTAAGTTATCTGTCGTAACTCCTTCCTCATGCAGATAGCTCAACTCTTTCACAAGAGATTTTGGATTTACAACCATACCATTTCCAATTACAGAAATTTTTTCAGGGAAGAAGATACCAGATGGAATTAGGTGCAACTTAAATTTTTTACCATCAATCACAATCGTATGTCCTGCATTATCACCACCTTGGTAACGTGCAATTACTTCTGCATTAGCTGAAAGGAAATCTGTAATCTTCCCTTTACCTTCATCACCCCATTGGGTACCTACAACAACAACTGAAGTCATAATTTTTCTTTGTCTGAGCCAATAGGCTCTACCTTTCTCATGTACATGGCAGGAATCTCACCCGCAATTATATCTTACAATTTATTATAAGAAAAAAATCACTTTTTTTATCAAGAAGAAAAGGCAAAAGATTTGCTATTTCCAACTATTAAAAAAATCATACAGACAAAAAAATAGGAAATTATTAAATAAAACTAAATAATGATTAATTTCGTTCGGAAATATCCATTCATTTCTTAACAAGTAATAAGATTTCTCTGAGCTATCAACTTTTCAAGATACAAACGATAAGAAGCACGATAATGATAAACTACAAACTTACAACTATGATCTACACCATATCTAACTAAATAGTAAATCAAAAACTTAAAATGAAGATGAACCCATTCCAAATCATCTGCAAATAAGTCAGCGTACTCTTCTTCAATGATTTCATAAAAATCCAACATTTGTTTATAAATTTCTTGTAGCATGATAATCTACCCCTTTTCTTTATTATATTTTTAATTGTAACAAAGAAAAAAAGAAAAAAATTTACTAACATTCTCTCAACTGTCAAAAATAAAAAGACTGAACTAACAAAAAAATTTAAAAAAACAAGTCACAACATAAAAAAACTGATTATATTATAGAACATATAATTGTCCCCAATTGTTAAGTTAAGTGCAACAAAATTGCTCTTCTAATTAAATTAATATCCTTCAAGATGTTTGAATTAACTCAGACAGCTTTTTTGCGGACGGATAACTATAGATTCGTCTTGGTCTTGCATCGATAGCTTTTTGAGGAAGCTTTTAAAAAAATTAAAATCAAGTTCTTTTTAGTGAATCCCCTTTGGTACAATTTCTTTCCAAAGCTCATAGAAATTCTAATTTATAGCTCTTTCATATGAAAAATAGGCATGGCCAACTAAACATCCAAATCCTCAATCTCAATTAATTAAAAAGTCTTTCCCATTGACGACCGTAATTGACTTAATAGGATAAAGGAGTCATACACTTTAAGATACCTTTATTGACATACTCAGCCTTCTTCTCCACGAGTTTTCTTGTAAGAGCATAGCGTATTTGTCGTTCTACCAAGGTTCGAATAGCAGGTTATCCTGTTGTCTAACTACTAAGAACAGAGTTGGTCTCTTATTGCCAATTACAAAATGTTACATTTTACAAAATGTTACATTTAGCTAGCAACTTACTAAATACTGCAGATAAGATGTTTTAGTTTCTAAAAATAAAAAAAGAAGGATCAACCTTCTTCTCAATATACTCCGCCAGTAGGACTCGAACCTACGACATCATGATTAACAGTCATGCGCTACTACCAACTGAGCTATGGCGGAATAAAGCTAAGCGACTTCCATATCTCACAGGGGGCAACCCCCAACTACTTCCGGCGTTCTAGGGCTTAACTTCTGTGTTCGGCATGGGTACAGGTGTATCTCCTAGGCTATCGTCACTTAACTCTGAGTAATACCTACTCAAAATTGAATATCTATTCAAACCAAGAAAACCGCTCGCTTTCATATTCTCAGTTACTTTGGATAAGTCCTCGAGCTATTAGTATTAGTCCGCTACATGTGTCGCCACACTTCCACTTCTAACCTATCTACCTGATCATCTCTCAGGGCTCTTACTGATATATAATCATGGGAAATCTCATCTTGAGGTGGGTTTCACACTTAGATGCTTTCAGCGTTTATCCCTTCCCTACATAGCTACCCAGCGATGCCTTTGGCAAGACAACTGGTACACCAGCGGTAAGTCCACTCTGGTCCTCTCGTACTAGGAGCAGATCCTCTCAAATTTCCTACGCCCGCGACGGATAGGGACCGAACTGTCTCACGACGTTCTGAACCCAGCTCGCGTGCCGCTTTAATGGGCGAACAGCCCAACCCTTGGGACCGACTACAGCCCCAGGATGCGACGAGCCGACATCGAGGTGCCAAACCTCCCCGTCGATGTGAACTCTTGGGGGAGATAAGCCTGTTATCCCCAGGGTAGCTTTTATCCGTTGAGCGATGGCCCTTCCATACGGAACCACCGGATCACTAAGCCCGACTTTCGTCCCTGCTCGAGTTGTAGCTCTCGCAGTCAAGCTCCCTTATACCTTTACACTCTGCGAATGATTTCCAACCATTCTGAGGGAACCTTTGGGCGCCTCCGTTACCTTTTAGGAGGCGACCGCCCCAGTCAAACTGCCCGTCAGACACTGTCTCCGATAGGGATAACCTATCTGGGTTAGAGTGGCCATAACACAAGGGTAGTATCCCAACAACGTCTCCTTCGAAACTGGCGTCCCGATCTCATAGACTCCTACCTATCCTGTACATGTGGTACAGACACTCAATATCAAACTGCAGTAAAGCTCCATGGGGTCTTTCCGTCCTGTCGCGGGTAACCTGCATCTTCACAGGTACTAAAATTTCACCGAGTCTCTCGTTGAGACAGTGCCCAAATCATTACGCCTTTCGTGCGGGTCGGAACTTACCCGACAAGGAATTTCGCTACCTTAGGACCGTTATAGTTACGGCCGCCGTTTACTGGGGCTTCAATTCATACCTTCGCGTTACCGCTAAGCACTCCTCTTAACCTTCCAGCACCGGGCAGGCGTCACCCCCTATACATCATCTTACGATTTAGCAGAGAGCTGTGTTTTTGATAAACAGTTGCTTGGGCCTATTCACTGCGGCTGACCTAAATCAGCACCCCTTCTCCCGAAGTTACGGGGTCATTTTGCCGAGTTCCTTAACGAGAGTTCTCTCGCTCACCTGAGGCTACTCGCCTCGACTACCTGTGTCGGTTTGCGGTACGGGTAGAGTATGTTTAAACGCTAGAAGCTTTTCTTGGCAGTGTGACGTCACTAACTTCGCTACTAAACTTCGCTCCCCATCACAGCTCAATGTTACAGATAGAAGCATTTGACTCCTATCACACCTCACTGCTTAGACAGACTCTTCCATTCGTCTGCTTTAGTTAGCCTACTGCGTCCCTCCATCACTACATACTCTAGTACAGGAATATCAACCTGTTGTCCATCGGATACACCTTTCGGTCTCTCCTTAGGTCCCGACTAACCCAGGGCGGACGAGCCTTCCCCTGGAAACCTTAGTCTTACGGTGGACAGGATTCTCACCTGTCTTTCGCTACTCATACCGGCATTCTCACTTCTATGCGTTCCAGCGCTCCTCACGGTACACCTTCTCCACACATAGAACGCTCTCCTACCATACCTATAAAGGTATCCACAGCTTCGGTAAATTGTTTTAGCCCCGGTACATTTTCGGCGCAGGGTCACTCGACTAGTGAGCTATTACGCACTCTTTGAATGAATAGCTGCTTCTAAGCTAACATCCTAGTTGTCTGTGCAACCCCACATCCTTTTCCACTTAACAATTATTTTGGGACCTTAGCTGGTGGTCTGGGCTGTTTCCCTTTCGACTACGGATCTTAGCACTCGCAGTCTGACTGCCGACCATAATTCATTGGCATTCGGAGTTTATCTGAGATTGGTAATCCGGGATGGACCCCTCACCCAAACAGTGCTCTACCTCCAAGAATCTTTATGTCGACGCTAGCCCTAAAGCTATTTCGGAGAGAACCAGCTATCTCCAAGTTCGTTTGGAATTTCTCCGCTACCCACAAGTCATCCAAGCACTTTTTCAACGTGCCCTGGTTCGGTCCTCCAGTGCGTCTTACCGCACCTTCAACCTGCTCATGGGTAGGTCACATGGTTTTCGGGTCTACGTCATGATACTAAGGCGCCCTATTCAGACTCGGTTTCCCTACGGCTCCGTCTCTTCAACTTAACCTCGCATCATAACGTAACTCGCCGGTTCATTCTACAAAAGGCACGCTCTCACCCATTAACGGGCTCGAACTTGTTGTAGGCACACGGTTTCAGGTTCTATTTCACTCCCCTCCCGGGGTGCTTTTCACCTTTCCCTCACGGTACTGGTTCACTATCGGTCACTAGGGAGTATTTAGGGTTGGGAGATGGTCCTCCCAGATTCCGACGGGATTTCACGTGTCCCGCCGTACTCAGGATTCTGCTAGGTACAAAGACTATTTTAAATACGAGGCTCTTACTCTCTTTGGCTGATCTTCCCAAATCATTCTTCTATAATCTTTGAGTCCACATTGCAGTCCTACAACCCCGAAGAGTAAACTCTTCGGTTTGCCCTCCTGCCGTTTCGCTCGCCGCTACTAAGGCAATCGCTTTTGCTTTCTCTTCCTGCAGCTACTTAGATGTTTCAGTTCACTGCGTCTTCCTCCTCACATCCTTAACAGATGTGGGTAACAGGTAGTACCTGTTGGGTTCCCCCATTCGGAAATCCCTGGATCATCGCTTACTTACAGCTACCCAAGGCATATCGTCGTTTGTCACGTCCTTCTTCGGCTCCTAGTGCCAAGGCATCCACCGTGCGCCCTTATTAACTTAACCTTATTTTTTGACCTTTCAGTCATAAACTCTTATTAATACTACAGCGTTTTCGGTTTATTTTCTTGTTACTATTTGATATAGATATTCAATTTTCAATGTGCATTACTTGGTGATCTCTCACCAATGGAGCCTAGCGGGATCGAACCGCTGACCTCCTGCGTGCAAAGCAGGCGCTCTCCCAGCTGAGCTAAGGCCCCACAAGACCTCTCAAGACTAAACAAGACCAATGCGCAGTTCCTTATCCTTAGAAAGGAGGTGATCCAGCCGCACCTTCCGATACGGCTACCTTGTTACGACTTCACCCCAATCATCTATCCCACCTTAGGCGGCTGGCTCCTTACGGTTACCTCACCGACTTCGGGTGTTACAAACTCTCGTGGTGTGACGGGCGGTGTGTACAAGGCCCGGGAACGTATTCACCGCGGCGTGCTGATCCGCGATTACTAGCGATTCCGACTTCATGTAGGCGAGTTGCAGCCTACAATCCGAACTGAGACTGGCTTTAAGAGATTAGCTTGCCGTCACCGGCTTGCGACTCGTTGTACCAGCCATTGTAGCACGTGTGTAGCCCAGGTCATAAGGGGCATGATGATTTGACGTCATCCCCACCTTCCTCCGGTTTATTACCGGCAGTCTCGCTAGAGTGCCCAACTAAATGATGGCAACTAACAATAGGGGTTGCGCTCGTTGCGGGACTTAACCCAACATCTCACGACACGAGCTGACGACAACCATGCACCACCTGTCACCTCTGTCCCGAAGGAAAACTCTATCTCTAGAGCGGTCAGAGGGATGTCAAGACCTGGTAAGGTTCTTCGCGTTGCTTCGAATTAAACCACATGCTCCACCGCTTGTGCGGGCCCCCGTCAATTCCTTTGAGTTTCAACCTTGCGGTCGTACTCCCCAGGCGGAGTGCTTAATGCGTTAGCTACGGCACTAAACCCCGGAAAGGGTCTAACACCTAGCACTCATCGTTTACGGCGTGGACTACCAGGGTATCTAATCCTGTTTGCTCCCCACGCTTTCGAGCCTCAGCGTCAGTTACAAGCCAGAGAGCCGCTTTCGCCACCGGTGTTCCTCCATATATCTACGCATTTCACCGCTACACATGGAATTCCACTCTCCCCTCTTGCACTCAAGTTAAACAGTTTCCAAAGCGTACTATGGTTAAGCCACAGCCTTTAACTTCAGACTTATCTAACCGCCTGCGCTCGCTTTACGCCCAATAAATCCGGACAACGCTCGGGACCTACGTATTACCGCGGCTGCTGGCACGTAGTTAGCCGTCCCTTTCTGGTAAGATACCGTCACAGTGTGAACTTTCCACTCTCACACTCGTTCTTCTCTTACAACAGAGCTTTACGATCCGAAAACCTTCTTCACTCACGCGGCGTTGCTCGGTCAGACTTCCGTCCATTGCCGAAGATTCCCTACTGCTGCCTCCCGTAGGAGTCTGGGCCGTGTCTCAGTCCCAGTGTGGCCGATCACCCTCTCAGGTCGGCTATGTATCGTCGCCTTGGTGAGCCGTTACCCCACCAACTAGCTAATACAACGCAGGTCCATCTGGTAGTGGTGCAGTTGCACCTTTCAACTGACTATCATGCAATAGTCAATATTATGCGGTATTAGCTATCGTTTCCAATAGTTATCCCCCGCTACCAGGCAGGTTACCTACGCGTTACTCACCCGTTCGCAACTCATCCAGAGAAGCAAGCTCCTCCTTCAGCGTTCTACTTGCATGTATTAGGCACGCCGCCAGCGTTCGTCCTGAGCCAGGATCAAACTCTCATTAAAAGTTTGAGTTCTCACTCATTTCTGTCACTGACAGATTTATTGTTTTTTCATTGTTCAGTACTACAACAATTGTTGTAGTGCCCTGCACATTGGTTCGTCTTGTTCAGTTTTCAAAGGTCTTTGTCACTTATTCTCTCTCAAGCGACAACTATCTTAGTATATCACAGCCTCTTCTGCTTGTCAACACTTTTTTGAAACTTTTTTAATCTTTTTTCATCAAGTGTTTCCTACCGCAATACACCATAGTCCGTACGGGATTCGAACCCGTGTTACCGCCGTGAAAAGGCGGTGTCTTAACCCCTTGACCAACGGACCTTAGAGTTGTTTTCAACTCTTTCTATTATACCCACTTTTTCTTCCTTGTCAACACCTTTTTTTAACCTTTTTTCTTTATTTTTTTATTTGCTTGTGATATCAAACTCCTTCATTACCAATCGCAACTCTCTTAAGATTCTTTTTCTTCCTCTGAATCGTTCATCCCTTAATAAGCGGTCTAGTTCTTCTTGTTTCTCTTTACTTTGTTGACTTCTATATGTCCTTAATAGCTCATGAAAGAGGTAATAGTCATCTAACCAGAGACCCCCTGAACTTACTCGATGACTTATTTCTCCTATTTCCTCATAGGATTCTCTGTCATATCTTCGTTTTTGACTTTCTTGTTTTTCGGATTATGTCTAGAATTCGATTTCGAAACTTGGTCTTAAAAGTACCGTCTTAAGCGTGGTATGTCCTCTACCAGTCCCTTCTCTTTACTAAGCAATTCATGTAAACAAATCATCCCTTCTTGTTCCCAATCTGATTGGTCCCATAAATGGAGGTAATACTCATTCCTACACTTATATACTATCCCTTGTACTTCTTTATATAACGCTTTAAACATTTACTTTCTCCTTTCTGATATTACTCTACCAAAATGAAGAAGCTATTTGCGGATTTTTCCCTCTTCTGTCTCTTTTTTTATTCCCTAATGTAATGAAAAAGAGAGGCACTGCCTCTCTTAGAGTTATTTTTTTCGTCATTCATTTTTTTGACTTAATTTCATCATAAGATAGGGCATGTGATTCCTCTTCTAACGTATCAGGCATTTTTTTCCTGTTTCATAAAAGAGATTTAATTTGTGTACTATCTAATGTTTCGTGTTTCAATAATGCTTCAGCAATCAATTTGTGAGTTTCACGATTTAACTGAATAATTTCAGCAGCTTTTATTTCGTGCTTCATTCAATAATGAACGAACCTCTTCGTCGATTTCATAAGCTGTTTGTTCTGAAATTGATTTTTTTGAGGGCTTTTGTGTTCCAAACATAGCATGATTACCCTCATATTGAACTGGACCAAGTTTTTTTCACTCATACCGTACTCTGTAACCATTGCACGCGCCATTTGAGTTGCCTGTTCAAAGTCGTTTGAGGCTCCTGTAGTTTGGACATTAAAAAAATAATTTCTTCAGCTACACGTCCACCCATTAAGCCAGCCAATTGCTCTTTCATATCTTCTTTAGATAGAAGCATTTGGTCTTCCTTAGGAAGTGCAATCATATAACCACCTGCACGGCCACGCGGTACAATTGTAACCTTATGTACAACTCGTGCATTTGATAAAACCAATCCAACAATTGTATGTCCTGCTTCATGATAAGCGACCAATTCACGTTCTTTTTGAGATACTGTTTTATCCTTTTTAGATGGACCAGCGATAACGCGATCTTCTGCTTCATCAATATCTGAAGCATCAATAACTGACTTGTTGCGTCTAGCAGCAACCAATGCCGCTTCGTTCAGCACATTCTCTAAGTCAGCACCAACAAAACCTGGAGTTTGTTGAGCAACCAGTTTCAAATCGACATCATCAGCAAGAGGTTTATTCTTGGCATGAACTTTCAAGATTGCTTCACGACCCTTGACATCCGGACGGCCAACCAAGACTTTTCTATCAAAACGACCTGGACGAAGAAGGGCTGGATCAAGAACATCTGAACGGTTTGTCGCAGCGATGACGATAATACCTTCATTTCCTTCAAATCCATCCATTTCAATCAATAGTTGATTTAAGGTTTGTTCACGTTCATCATTTCCTCCTCCAAGACCGACTCCACGTTGACGACCAACGGCATCGATTTCATCAATAAAAATGATAGCTGGTGCTGCTTTTTTTGCATCCTCAAAGAGGGAACGAACACGACTCGCTCCAACTCCGACAAACATTTCTACAAAGTCAGAACCTGAAATACTAAAGAAAGGAACTCCTGCCTCTCCAGCAACTGCTTTGGCAAGCAAAGTCTTACCAGTTCCTGGAGGTCCTTCTAAAAGAACTCCTGCTGGAATACGTGCACCAAGTTTTGTAAACCGTTTTGGATCTTTTAGAAATTCAACAACTTCTACTAATTCTTGCTTTTCTTCCTCAGCTCCAGCAACATCTGAAAATCGTACTTTAATATCTTCCTTATTAGCCGCTTTAGCTTTGCTACGTCCAAAACTCATTGGATTACGACCATTATTTCCTCCCATATTCCCCATCATTGAGAATAGGAAGAAGAAGAGAATAGCAAATGGAACAATGGATACAAGAATGTTAATCCACATTCCACTTGAACTTTCATGTTTAATCGTTACTTCAGTTTTATGATCAGTAGCAAGTTTTTGTAGTTCAGATACCGATGTATCTGACGGAAGAATAATACTTGAAAATTTCTCTACAGTAGTAGCAGAAGGTGAGAAGAACTGAATCCCTGTTTTTTCTTTACTTGTTTTAGGAGCTTTATAAACACCAGAGACTTCGATAACACTTCCATTTGGTTGGTAGGTTAACTCTTTTACATTATCCTCAGTAATTTCTTTTACCAATTCTGTATAGTTAATTTGCTCACTTTTCCCCACAGCATTTCCTGTACTAAAATACTGATAACCTGTAACTAGGAAAAAAATAAGTAACAACCATAGAAAAGGATTTTTAATTAGACCATTATTTTGTTTTTTCATTAAAAAATTCTTTCTAATTTGAATAAACTTCTTCTTTCAATACTCCAACATAAGGAAGATTCCGATAATTTTCTTTGTAGTCCAAACCACATCCAACTACAAACTCATTTGGAATAGTGAAGCAAGTATAATCAGCTTCAATTTCTACAACTCGACCCTCTGGTTTATCCAATAAAGTCGCAATTTTAACAGAAGCTGCTTCTCTTACTTTAAACATATCTCTCAAACTCTTCAAAGTTTGACCTGTATCGATAATATCTTCTACAAATAGGATGTGTCTACCTTTAATATCTTGAGTTACATCTTGTTTTATATTAATCACACCACTACTTGCTGTTCCACCATGATAACTAGATACCATCATGAAGTCCATTTCAAGATGTGTATCAATATGTTTAATCAACTCTGCCATAAAAGGAATAGATCCTTTTAAAAATTCCAACCAAAAATAGGATTTTTTCCTTCATAGTCTTTGGTTAATTGAGCACCAAGTTTTTTAGCTGCTTCTGTAATTTCATCTTGTGAAACGAGGATTTTTTTAATATCGTTTTCTAACATTTTTTTACCTATCTATTTTTTCTATATAAAGTACAGTTTTCATTATATCATTTTTCGTGTTTTTACTCAAATCACCGGTCGCAATTCCTAAAATTGAAACTATTTTACCAAATTGCTCAATAATCAGAGCAGATTTTTCGTTTTTTTCTATAGGAATTTTTTTAAATCTATAAATAAGCGTCTTAGTATTTTTTTCTATGCCCGTTTTTTTATAATAAAATCCCCTGATTTTCGATGACGAACATGAATTGATGTTTCTCGTGAAACAGAAATTTGTTGAACTGAATCTCCCTCTAAAGGAATTCCAAAGGAAAATAAGTAACCTAGATAAGAAACTTGATTTAGATAGTGTAACACAAGTTCATTTTTCCTTTTTCATCAGCCTGAGGACTGATTTTTACATATACGAAATTGTTGATACTCTTTTATTAATTCATAGCCATTTTTCAGTGGATGATGATACTGACTTTTATTGGCTAATATCTGTCGAACCTCTTCAAACTGAGCTTTTGTAAGATTCAAATCTGGAAAACGACTGATATAGTTTTGAAGTAAAACCTTTTGTGTAGACTGAGAAAAAGTAAAAAGTTGCTCTAAGTCTTCCACATCAACATCTTTTGATAATTCAGATATTGCCAACTCATAGTATCTAACTTCATTACCTAAATCTAAGATAGCATCTCTAAAGCAGGGATTTTCCTTCTCTAACTCTGGTAAATAAAGATTTCTCGTTCGATTTCGAAAGTAATTATTTTCATTATTAGTTTTATCATCAAAATGAAAAATTGGTGGAAAATCCTTTTTATGAAAGTGTAGTAAAGGACGGATAATTTCAATGTCCCCTACTAATTGCTTTTCTTTAATTCCTGATAAATACCGTAATCGACTACCTCGAATCAAACGCATAAAAATCGTTTCAACCTGATCATCTGCATGATGTGCGGTAACCAAAGCTGTTGCTCCAGTTTCTTCCATGACCTCTTTAAAAAATTCATAACGAAAATTTCTAGCACGCGCTTCTGAAAACTTATCCGAAAAGTTAGTGATATAAATAGGAAGTCCAGCTTGGCTCGCTAGCTTCCTTAATTCCTTTTTCTTCCCAATCTGATTCTATTCTCTGCTGATGATTAACATGAGCTAATATCAATTCAATTCCCAACTTGTTTTGATACTTGGATAATAGTTGAAATAAAAACATAGAATCCAACCCACCAGAAAGAGCCAACAGAACCTTTGAATGTTTGTTAAAAAATTTTCTTTGAATAAAATGATTTAGAAAATCCTGTTCCGTCATTTTAAAACCTCATAAACATCCTTAGCTATCTTTTCAATCGTATCATAATCAGAATTCTCTGTAAAAATTGAGAGAATAAATGGAGAATCAGTATAAACTATTGCAGTGTCATGTTTAAATTCATCTGCATCACCAATTTTATGAGCAACTTTAACAGAAACTCCTTTAGGAATTCGCTGATTATCAAAAGATGTTTTAGTCAAAGATTCTAAAATAAATCCATTTTGATCATAAATAGCTTCCATAACCTTCCCAGCCATCTTAGAAGAAATTAATTTTTTTCTGTTGTATCCCAATCATCTCCCATAATAGCAGCTAACTTGGTCTTAAAAATCGATATCAGATTTGTTAGAAATATAAAATCCTAATATATTGTGAGCAACATTGTCAGATTCTTTTTGATACTTTCGTAATTAAATCTTTTTAAAGAATATTCTTTGTCATCTTCTTTTTTTAGGAAGACTACCACTTCCTTCTGGTTTATAAGAACCTGGAAAATCATTAACTTCAGATATATATTTTTAACCTTGTATCTAATTGATAAACTCCCTCATCTATTTTTTTCTTGCGTATAATAAAGATAAGGTAATTTCAAAACACTAGCTGCATACATTTTTTTATCTTGATTGATACCAGCTTCTCTACCAGTATTCAGTTGTTTAACATAAATGGAGAAAGAATCTTTCTGGTATTTTTCTGATAATATTTCTTGAACCTTATTCATACGATTATCTTCTTCAGAAGTATAGTCCTTATCTATCCACCCAACTTGATCAATATGTAAAAATTCCCTTCCTTCAACAAACATCTTCTTGTCAATTGCTACTTGCGAATAAGATTCTAGAGATGATGTTACTTCTCTCAAATCATAGGGACTATTATATATTTTAAATCCAGACTCCAACCATACTTTTTTCACTATGGACATTGCTTCAGATTGATCGTATAACAAACGTTTATCAGCAGCAACAAATTGATGATTTGATAATTTAAATACTGGAATTCCTTGTCTATTTAGACGCCATTCAGTTATTTGAAAAGTTGTTTTTGGAGTTAACTTTCCAGATTCTACTACTAAATCTTCATTAGCATAAACGGGGATTTCTCCATAAACCATGGGAGCATTTAATTTTTCTCTAAAATAAATACCAAAATCAGATTGTGAAAGGTAATAAATTTCTTTCGAAGTGTAGGCTACTTCTTTTTCTGTGCTAACAACTTTTGAAATTGTAAAAAAGCTAGGTAGCAACAAAATAATTAAGAATTTACGCATTCTTCCTTTCCTTTTCTTCTTGTAAACGCAATTGTTGATTTTTTTCAGCTAAGCCTTCTAATTTTTCATCTGACAAGTTCAGAAATTGCTCCACTACACTTAATAAATTTTCCATGTAATCACCTTGGAAGTAAGTTAGGAATGGTATAAACTACTTCCCTAGAATTTGAATAATAGTATTTAGCACGCATATATTTAGCAGCATAATCTTCATCCTTCAACTTCGTTGCAAAATCTGTCTCCTTATCCTTATCTTCACTCAATGTTTGATACTGAGTTTGCAAGTCAGCCAATTGCTGACGTCTTTGCAGTAATTGATTATAACTCTGTGCTAAATTAAAAGTCGGTAAGATAAATAACAAAATAATCAAAATCAATATCCAACCCATAAAACGATTTCGTTTTTGTCGTTCTCTCATCAGATATCGATTCCGTTGATGTTCGTTTTGAATAAAAGAATTGTTTAACTGTACAATATTTTTAGTCATTTTCTTCTACCCGTGTTTCACTGATAATTTCATACATACCCGCTGCATCTTCTTTTTTTGTACTATCTTTCATCTCTAATACTTTTACAAGAAGAAGTTTGTTGCCAAAACGAATTTCAACTTGGTCATTTACTTTCAAATCAGTTGAACTTTTTAGCTAAGATTCCATTGACTTTTGATTCTACCTTTATCTGCAACTTCTTTTTGCAACTGTACGTCGCTTGATAATTCGTGATACTTTTTAAATATTTGTCTAATCTCATTTTTTTATTTCCTCAAATTATTATTGTACCATTTTTTTATCTATTTTATAGAAGAAAAAAATGTCAAATAGAATTTGCTTCCTTGGATTCTTTTTATCCCTAATAAAGTTTCTCCAAAATTCAACAATCCCTCTAATATTTCATAATCTTTCTTGTTTCGTACATCAAAAACAACTTCCATTAGTCCTCTATTCTCAGCTATAGCAGCTTTTAAATTAGTGGCAGATAGAGCTTTAAAATAGTCTTGGGCTAAAAACAGTCGTTGAACTACTTTTTTTCAAATTGGACTGTAATCTTATTATCTTTTTTCTCCACCCGTTCCGCAAAGACCTTGTCAAAGTATGATTTGGCTAAGCCTATTTCTAAAAGATAGGCTACCACATCAGGGTATTCTCCAAATCGATCCATTAATTCTTCCTGCAATTCTTCATAATATGCACGACTGTCAATTTGACGTATTTTTTTATAAATTTCAATTTTATGTCGTTGATCAGTGATATATGTTTCAGGTAGATAGGCATCAATTTGCAAAATCAATTCGGCATTTCCTTTGATTCTTTTTATTACCACTGCCATTTCGTTTAGCAATAGCTTCCTCTAGTAACTGCGAATACAATTCAAAACCAACAGAATCAATGAACCCAGACTGGGACTTTCCTAATAGATTTCCAGCCCCACGAATTGAGAGATCTCGCATAGCAATCTTAAAACCAGAACCCAATTCTGTAAATCCTTTAATAGCTTCTAATCTCTTTTCAGAAACTTCACTGATAGATTTTTCTGGACGATACATGAGATAGGCATAAGCAATGCGGTTGCTACGACCAACTCTTCCTCTTAACTGATACAAGGTTGACAAGCCTATATGATCTGCATTTTCGATAAATAAAGTATTGGCATTTGGAATATCAACCCCTGTCTCAATAATGGTAGTCGTCACTAAGATATCGTATTGTCCCTCAATAAAGTCTAATAGAGTATTTTCCAACTGGATTTCATTCATTTGCCCATGAACAAAACCAATAGAAGCCTCTGGAATCAATTTCTGTAATTCTGAAACCTTCTGGTCAATTGTGTCAACTTTATTGTAAAGATAGTAAACTTGACCTCCACGCTCCATTTCACGCAAAACAGCATCACGAATCACACTATCATTCTTTTCTAAAACATAGGTTTGAACAGGATAACGATTAGTTGGAGGGGTTTCAATAACAGATAAATCTCTGATTCCCAGCATGGACATATGAAGAGTACGAGGGATTGGCGTAGCTGTTAATGTTAGGACATCCACTTGTTTCTTTAATTCTTTAAGTGTTTCTTTATGCTTGACACCAAATCGTTGTTCCTCATCAATAATCATCAAGCCTAAATCTGAGAATAGGACATCTTTTGATAAAACACGATGAGTTCCAATCAAAATATCCACTTGACCATTTTTTAATTTTTCAAGTGTTTCTGCTTGCTCCTTCTTACTTCTAAAACGACTTAAAACATCAATATTAACCGCGAAATTCTGGAAACGTTCTTTAAAATTCGTATAGTGTTGTTGGGCTAAAACAGTTGTTGGAACAAGAACAACAACCTGTTTGTGATTATTAACAGCTTTGAAGGCTGCCCGCATAGCGACTTCTGTCTTACCAAAACCAACATCTCCAACTAGGAGTCGATCCATTGGATGAGAATCCTGCATATCTCTCTTAATTTCCTCAATACTACGAAGTTGATCATCGGTTTCAACGTAAGGGAAAGCATCATCAAAGGCATGTTGGTCATCATCATCAGCTGAGAAAGCAAATCCCTTCAACTGACTGCGTTCAGAATAGAGTTTGATTAAATCATCAGCTATATCCTCTACCTGATTCTTAACTTTTTGCTTAGCCTTTTTAAAATGACCGTCATTTAATTTATTGAGTTTAGGAGCTTTCCCATCACTTGAAACATATTTGGACAGTAACTGAATCTGCTCTACTGGGATAGAAATTTGATCACCATTTTGATATTGAATACTAACATAATCACGGTGAATCCCTTTGATTTCAATGGTTTCAATCCCTAGATATTGACCAATTCCATGAATATGGTGAACAACGTAGTCCCCTTTTTCAAGTTCATTATAATCTTTTAAGCGCTCTGCATTTGAAACATGTTGTCTTCGGAAACGACGTTTTAATTTCTTTTGAAAAATCTCATGTTCAGTTATCAATAAAATCTTTTCATCTACAAAATGAAAACCATGTCTGAGATTACCCTCGATTAAGTTTACAGATTCTTTACAGATACTTGACTTATCTCTGAAATCCAATTTAATCTGGTATTCCTCTAAAATATCCTCCAATGTTTTACTTCCCATTGAATTGCTAGACTGCAGGATAATAGTATAATTCATTTTTTTGTATCGTTCAATTTCTTCTTTTAGAAAAGAAAATTGATTAAAAAATTCCTGCATGGGATATTGATTAAATTGATAAATTTGGTCAAACTTGAGATTTCCTAACCCCTTTTGCAGATTAGAAAAAAAGGTCACTGGACTTTGTTTTTTATAGATTTTCTCTGTATCCGCAAAATACTGCATCTCAGAAAATGCTTTACTGTTCTGTAATTCTTCTGTAAAGTATTGTGCTAATTCTCTTTCAAAGACTTCATACTGATTCATTAATTTTTGATAATCATCAAAGAATATTGGAGTATCTTTTTCAATATAGTCAAAAACAGTCCATGTCTTGTCATAACACAAAGATAAAAATTTCCGGGAATCAGAATGAATTTGTTTTTGATGAAAACTTGAAAAAATTTCTTCTAGATAGGATTTCAGAATCGGCGATAGAGTCTTCAAAATTTGTTTTTCTAAAGCTGACCGACCTCGTTGATAATCCTTTTCTCTCAAAAGTATGTCGCTAGCTGGAAATATGGTGAGTTCTGTCTTATTTTCTTTCGATAATTGTGTTTCTACTTCAAATGACCTGATACCATCAATTTCATCACCAAAAAACTCTATTCGGCAAGGTTCTAACTGGGATATTTCAAAAATATCTAAAATATCTCCTCGCAGACTAAATTCTCCTTGAGTTTGTACTTGCGTAACTTTTCGATAGCCTATTTCCTTTAACTGATAGATAAGCGCGTGTTGGTCATATTCTTCACCAACTGATATTTTTACAATACTATCTTTGAATACATTGGGAGACGGTAAAATCAATCGACTTGCTGCGATATTACATACTAAAATCCCTCCCTTAGATGAATCAGTCAAAAAACGCAAGGCTTCAACCCGTGAAATGATTTTTTCTTGTGAAGACATCAAAAACTCGACCATAGGGGAGTCATCTACCAAAAATGGATAGACAAGTTCCTCACCCAAGATAGAGATAAGATCACTAACAAGTCCTTCTGCTTCTCCATAAGTTGACGTCAATAACACAATCTTATCTTCTTTTTCTAAACTGCTTGCAATTGCAAGAGCCTTAGTAGACGTTGATAAACCAAGTATTAGTTGTCTTTTCTTATCTGTTAAATTTTGATGCCATTTTTTAATCTGACCATTTTCTGAGAGTAAATCTAATAAGGTCACCATTTATCCGTTATACCTCTGCATTGTTTTCTCAAAATTTTTCTCTTGTAAATAGTAGTTTACAGAGTCGTCAACTTTGTCAATAGACTGTAAAATACCGATATAATCATCCTTATCAAATGTACTCAAAACATGGTGAACAACTGACTTACCATTTTTAGGTCTTCCGATTCCAATCTTAACACGATTAAAGACCTGAGTACCTATATGTTGAATAATAGACTTGATGCCATTATGACCACCTGCGGATCCCTTTGCTCTTAAACGAATCTTTCCAACTTCCATGTCAAGGTCGTCGTAAATGACGAGTAAATCTTCAATTTCCAAACCATAGTAAGTCAATAAAGCATGAACTGCTTTTCCACTTTCATTCATAAAGGTCGTTGGTTTAACCAGATAAATTTTTTCTCCATTTAGGAAAAAGGATGCTAGGTCAGCTTGAAATATCTTATCGTGTGTAAAAGTGACATTCTGTTTCTTCGCTAGTTGGTCAATCAACATAAAACCAACATTGTGTTTTGTTTCAAAATATTTATCCCCTGGATTTCCTAATCCTACAAGTAATTTGGTCATTTATTTTTCCTTTCAAAAGCCAAAAGGGTTGGAATTTTTTTCCAACCTAATTGACACTATTTATTAATTTTTTTAGACATTAAAGCGGAATTCCATGATATCGCCATCTTGAACGATATATTCTTTACCTTCTTCACGCAAACGTCCAGCTTCTTTTACAGCCTTTTCAGATCCGTATTTTACTAGATCCTCATATGACATGGTTACTGCACGAATAAATCCTTTTTCAAAATCTGAGTGGATAATACCAGCTGCTTGAGGAGCCTTCATACCACGTTTAAAAGTCCAAGCACGAACTTCTTTTTCACCAGCTGTGAAATAAGTTCCCAGTCCAAGCAAGTGGTAAGCAGCTCGAGTTAACTTGTCAACGCCTGATTCTGTCAAACCAAGTGCTTCAAGAAACTCTTGCTTGTCTTCTTCGTCTAACTCAGAAATTTCCTCCTCAGCACGCGCAGAAATAACGACTACTTCAGCATTTTCTGTTGCTGCGAATTCACGAATTTGTTTAACATAGTCGATAGAGTCAGGTTCTGAAACCACATCCTCGTCCACATTAGCAACATAGAGCACTGGTTTAGTTGTCAACAGGAAGAGACCTTTGACAACCTTTTGTTCCTCATCTGTAAATTCGATTGTACGAGCTGATTTTCCATCTTCAAGGACTGGTTTAATCTTTTGAAGAACATTAAACTCAGCTACTGATTCTTTATCTTTTTGCGTACGTGCCATCTTTTCTACACGCGCATAGCGTTTATTGACTGACTCTAAGTCCGCAAGAATCAATTCTAGGTTAATGGTATCAATATCTGCAAGTGGATCCACAAAGGCGTCTTCACGTCCTTGCTCGCGCATCACATTTTCATCATCAAAAGCACGAACTACGTGAACAATCGCATCTACTTCACGGATGTTGGCCAAGAATTTATTTCCTAGCCCTTCTCCTTTTGAAGCTCCTTTTACAATTCCTGCAATATCTGTAAATTCAAACGTTGTTGGAACTGTCTTTTAGGAGTAATCATCTCAGTCAATTTTTGAAGGCGTTCATCAGGAACCTCAACCATTCCAACGTTTGGATCAATTGTCGCAAATGGATAGTTTGCTGCTTCAGCTCCTGCTTTAGTAATTGCATTAAATAGTGTCGATTTACCAACGTTTGGCAAACCAACGATACCTGCTGTTAAAGCCATATTTTCTCATTCTCCGTTTTCATTTCAATCCCTAATATTATAACACAAAAAAGGAAAACTTGCTAACCCTCTAACTGAGTGGTGTTAATCAATAATTTTATTCATTTTTCTATCAAAATCATAGCGCCCCATCATGACAACATGGTCACAATTACTGCATTTTATTTTGATATCTGCCCCTACACGTGTAATTTCCCAACGATTTGCTTTTTTTCCTGTTGACTTGATGGTGCAAGCATGTGGTTTTTTCATCTCAATAAAATTTCCAACTTGATACATACTACTCTCCTTTTCTTTTTCGATTATATCATAAAAGAGGCGAGCTAGACTCAACCTCTTTAACTTAATTTGTACGAACTGGTGTAATGAGCTGCATAAAATCTTCATCCGTATCTGCTGGAATCAAAGTAAATGGACGAACAGCTGAAATAAAACTAATAGTGACTTTTTCGCTATTTAAAGCTTTAAGAGAATCAATCAAGTAAGTCGGGTTAAAACTAATTGTCAAATCATCACCACTAACCTTCTCACTATCGATTTCTTCGTTTACCTTACCAACTTCTGGAGAGTTAACATGAGCGCTAATAAGTCCATCTTTAATTTCAAGCTTAACAGTACCATTTTGAGTCGCACTTGATAAAAGACGAGCACGCTCCATCGATTGTCGTAATTTAACAACATCAAAGTAACTTCCGTATTGAATTCTGTTGGAATCAAACGATCTGTATCAGGATAATTTCCTTCTAAAAGACGTGTATAAAAGCTAATATTTTCGCTTCTAAAGAGGATTTGGTTATTTGAGAAGAAAATCTCAACTGTTTCAATATCATCTGTAAATACTGATGAAAATTCTCTTAGAGAACGACTTGGAATAACAACATCAAAATCATCACTATTTTTTTCAAGAGTCAATTTTTTCTGACTGAGACGATGAGAGTCCGTAGCAACTGTTTTTAATTCCTTGTGTTGGCTCAACACAAAATGAACACCTGTTAGAATTGGACGACTCTCTTGTATGCTTGCTGCAAAAGCTGTTTCATTGATAATTTTTTTCAGTAACTTAGTTTCTAGCACTAATGGAGTACTTACTGAAATTTCTTGAATTCGTGGATATTGTTCGCTATCTTTTCCTCTTAGAGTAATTTCTGATTTTCCACTTGTCAAGACAATTTGTTTTTGCTCAATTTCTTTAAAATCAAGTGTCACATCAGGGAGACTAGATACGACATTGATAAAGAAAGAAGCTTCAAGAAGAATAGAACCTAAGGAAGTAATTAGTAAACCAGCATCTTCATTTGTTTGAGAAATAAAATTTTCAATTGAAATTTGACCATTTGAACCAATCAAAGTAACACCTTCGTTGGTAACATCAATTTTTATAGTCGATAAAATGGGAATAGCATTTTTTGAGCTAATAGCTCTTTTTGTTGTATTCAAGGCTTGTAGAAATAAATTCTTATTAATTGAGAAATGAATCATGGGTTCTCCTTTATTTATTTTTAGTATTAGAATGATAATAGTAATAATAGTGTCTGTGAAATCTGTGGAAAACTAGAGTAGAGATAGTTATACCAAGTGTTTCAATTTGTTTAAAAAATGTGGATAAAAAAGAGTGAAAAGTAAAAGTTATTCACAAGTTACTTAATTTTCTTTTTAATTGATTCTATTTCTAAACGTAAATTATCATCATCTTCTATCAAAGATTTAATTTTTGCGTGAGCATGAATAACTGTGGTATGATCTTTACCTCCGAACTCTTTCCCTATTTTCGGAAGGCTGTTGTCTGTTAGTTCTCTAGAAAGATACATTGCTACTTGACGTGCTAAAACAATATTTTGAAGACGTCTACTTCCCTTCATTTCTTTGACACTAACTCCATAGAAATTACCAACTTCAGTTTGAATTTTATCAATTGGAATGACAAGTATTTGACTGACATCTTGTTTTCGAGCTCTAATAGCTTCTGCAGCAACATCAATCGTAATATCTTTAATTTTCTTTACTCTAGCAACTAAAGTGATATCATTGATTGCCCCTTCGAGATCACGAACATTGGAATCAAATTGCCCTGCTAGATATTCTAAAGTATCGCTTTGGAAATTGTAGTCCAAATGTTCAGTTTTACTTTGTAGAATGGCAATACGTGTTTCAAAATCAGGAGGTGTAATGTGCTGAGTTAATCCCCAACTAAAGCGCGTGACAAGTCTTTCTTCAAGACCTTCTAAATGTTTGGGACTTCTGTCACTGGTTAGGACAATTTGTTTTTGCTTGTCGTGAAGAGCATTAAATGTATTGAAAAATTCTTCTTGTGTTGCGACTTTTTTACCACTTAGAGATTGGATATCATCAATCAATAAAAGATCAAGGCTACGGTATGTTTTTTTAAACTTTTCCATTTCTCCTAATCTTAAGTGATCTAGAAAGTCATTAATAAAACTTTCAGCAGGAATATATTTAACACGCGCATCAGGAATATTTTTTAGAATTTCATTACCAATAGCATTTAATAGGTGAGTCTTACCTAGACCTGGACCTCCATATATAAAAAGAGGGTTGTAGGTCAAGGCTAAATCCTCTGAAACAGCTAAAGCAGCAGACTTTGCCCAAACGTTTCCATCACCTTGGATAAAATTATCAAAGGTATACTTCTCTTTTAATCCAGTATCAGAATAAGGAATAGCTGTTAACTTTGGACTATAGTCATAAATTGTAGAATTTGACACTTGTTCAACTTGTGAGATAGTGGTAACTTGAGGTTTAGTGAAAACATAATGTGCACTGATTTCAGCATCATAAATTTCAAATCCGGCTACTACAATAATATCTTTCAATTGTTTTTCCCATACCATTTCCATCTCAGATCTTGGAAGGAATATAGTGGCAACATTTTCTTCTACCCTGATTAGCTCAGCCTGAATAGCATAGAAATCATACATGGATCGTGTCAATCTTTCTTGTGCAAATTCCAATATACGATTCCAAAACTGTTTTTCTTTCAAATTTTAAACCTCCTTTACTTACGTGGATTTAACTTCTGTACTAGATTTATTTTACCATAGCTAGCAATATTTTTTTCCACAGCTTAGGTAGCTGCAATGAGAAAGATTTTTCCCCAACTTGTGAATAATAATCCACAATGTTACTAAGTTTTTATCCACAAGTTGGGGAAAAGTTGTAAATATCTTGATTATAAAGGATTTAAAATAGAAAAAAAATAGTGGATAACCTTGTGAAATGAAAAAAATAAAAGAACAGCCTTATTTCAGGCTGTTGATAATTCTATCGTATTCTTCTTGATTAGAAAAAAAGAGATAATAATTTTTTTCCATGGTCTTTTTTTAGATAATTTAATTTCGACATCTAATCCTAATAATTTTTTTCAATTGATTTTTCTTCATTTTGTATGAAATAATCCGTATTTCTCTGTTTCTTCTTCTTTTTTTCTGAAAGAAGAGATTCTAATTTCCTAACTGAAATTTCTTCTTTTTAGTATGAGATGAAAAAAATATTCTTGATGCTCTTTATTCAATCCAACTAGTGAACGTGCGTGTGCCTGTGATAGTTTGCCATTTTCTACTTCTGAAAGGATCTGTTCTGGCAAGGAAAGTAAACGAATGGAGTTGCTGATATATGGACGAGACTTGCCCATTTTATCTGCAATTTCAGCATGGGTAAATCCTTTCTCTACGAGAGATTCATAGGCGCGTGCTTCTTCTATTGGATTTAAATTTTCTCTTTGTAAATTTTCAATGATGGACTGAACCATCATCTCTTGGTCTGAAAGCTGTTTAACAACAGCGGGGATAGACGTTAGACCAGCTAAAAGTGAAGCCCGATAGCGTCTCTCTCCTGCAAGGATTTCATAACCAATCAAGGGAGATCGACGAACAATAATCGGTTGAATGACCCCATTTTCTTTAATAGACTGTGCTAGTTCATCTAGTTTTTCTCTATCAAATTCTTTTCGAGGTTGATAGGGATTTTTTTGTATATCTGTGATAGAAATCATTTCAAATTTTTCCATGATTCTACACTAACACATCTTTTCTTTTATGTAAAGCTTTCTTTACATAGATGTCAATTAGGATTCTAAATTACCTGAACTCTTGTCAAGTTTAATAGATGTAGTTTCTTCTTTACCGTTACGATAATAAGTTATTTAATGGTGTCTCCAATGGAATGATTGTAAAGAGCACTTTGTAAGTCTGTTGATGAAGCAATCTCTTTGTCATCTACTTTTGTAATAACATCGTATTTTTCAAGGTGACCATTTGCAGGCATATTACTTTGTACAGAACGAACAACTACACCAGATGTTACACTGCTTGGAATATTCAGTCTTCTAAGATCACTTGTATTAATATTTGAGAGATTAACCATTTGGATGCCCAAAGCTGGACGAGTCACTTTTCCGTTTTTTTCTAATTGTTCAATAATATTGATAGCATCATTTGCAGGGATTGCGAAACCAAGGCCTTCTACAGATGTTCCTCCATTTGTGGCAATTTTACTTGAGGTAATTCCGATAACCTGTCCTTGAATATTGATCAGTGGGCCACCAGAGTTACCTGGGTTAATAGCAGTATCAGTTTGGATGGCTTTTGTAGAAATGGCTTGTCCATCTTCCGATTTTAAGGATACATTTCGATTGAGACTAGATACGATACCTTGAGTGACAGTATTAGCATATTCAGAACCTAATGGGCTACCAATGGCAATAGCAGTTTCTCCTACGGTTAACTTGCTAGAATCACCAAACTCAGCTACTGTTGTCACTTTTTCTGAAGAGATTTTGACGACAGCAATATCAGAGAAAGTGTCCGCTCCGACAATTTCTCCGGGTACTTTAGTTCCATCTGACAAACGAATATCTACTTTGCTGGCGCCATTTATAACGTGATTATTGGTGACAATATAAGCTTCTTTATCATTCTTTTTATAAATAACCCCAGATCCTTCACTAGAGATTTGCTGAGAATTCGTGTCAGTATCATCATTACCAAATACGCTATTTTGTCTGTTTGCTGAATAAGTAATAACGGATACAACAGCATCTTTTACTTTGTTAACAGCCTGAGTTGTTGAATTTTCGTTTTTATAGGCAGTCTGTGTAATGGTGCTATTGTTGTTAGAGGTACTTACAGTACTTTTTTGAGTTAGTTGGTTTATTGAAAAGCCACCCAAGGCTCCACTAATAAAAACTAATGACGATAACGATTAATAATTGAAACCATTTTTTGTAAAATCTTTGTAAATGTTTCATATTTGCCTCCATTTGATTTGAAATTACTGAAAGTATAAACTGACTAGCTTAATTATAACTTAAAAACAAAAGTTTTTCACAGATTGTGGATAACTTCCAAAAAAACTGTGGTTTTATAAATAAATTTAAACTTTCTTTTTTTGTGAATAAGATGTGAAAAAAATCTAAGAATATGTTAGAATAGAATCATGAAAAATTAAAGTGGTAACAGTTGGAAAAACTGAAAGAAAAGTATCTAAGAGATGGGATTGCAGAGTATACGAAACGGATTTCTCGTTTTGCTAATCTTGAAATGATTGAACTATCAGATGAAAAAATACCAGATAAGGCTAGTGAATCTGAAAACCAAAAAAATTTTTAGAAATAGAAGGTCAGAGAATTTTTATCTAAGGTTGCTGATCGTGATTTTGTTATTGTTTTTAGCAATAGAAGGAAAAAAATTTTATCATCAGAAGAATTTAGTAAACAGTTAGAGGAAGCATCTATAAAAGGATTTTCGACACTTACCTTTATTATTGGTGGGAGTCTGGGGTTAGCACAGGATGTAAAAAAGAGAGCCAATCTTTCTGTCAGTTTTGGCCGTTTAACCTTGCCTCATCAGTTAATGAGACTAGTCCTTGTTGAACAAATTTATCGCTCTTTCACAATCCAACAAGGTTCACCTTATCATAAATAGAAAATTGACTTTCACTTGAATTTTTTTGATAAAAATAGTTATGTTAGGTCTCATAGCTCAGCTGGATAGAGCATTCGCCTTCTAAGCGAACGGTCGCAGGTTCGAATCCTGCTGGGATCAATATAGTTTTAAAAGCTGGGAATTTTTCCAGCTTCAGATTGAAGAAAAAATTCATTTTGAATAGTTTTCTTCAATCTTTTTTATGATAAAAATAAAAAAACTCTTAGAAACATTGGAATATCAACGTTTCTAAAAGTTTAATACCTTGTCATATTACGTAAGTTTATTCAGATTGTTATATTTTTAGGAGTTTGTCAACGTTCTGAAAAGTTTGAGACAAAAAGATTTCTCAGTTAGTAACAGAGAGATTCACATTTGATGTGAGGCTCTCTGTCAGTTCTTCATTAATTTCTTGTTATATTTCAGAAGATTATTGGTATGGGAACCAATCCCATGTCAATTTTAACCTATTGTCTGCCTCAGAGATTACACCGTTTGTAATCCAAACAAGCCTTTATCTAATCAAAAACAGATTCCACATTTCCCTTGCGTTGGGCAAAGATGTGGATGCCCTTGTCAGATAAAAGCGCTTGCTTTTCTTTTAAAATCTGATACCTCTCATTCACATAGAGCCCTTTTTGTGAAGCTAATTTAGATTGTTCTGCCTTATAACCCCTGATTTCTTACTTAAAATCTGTCGTGGTATGGTTGTGTTTGAGGTAATCAAACTGGTATACCCAACCCTCTAGCTGGGTGTAGGAATCAACTCCTTCATCGTAAGTTCAATTATTCAAATTTCTATCAGATTCTCTGTATTTTTTCTTCTGTTCCTTATCAAAAAGATTATATTTAATCAAGTGTTCAACCTCCATTCTATTCAAGGTGAGAAGATTCTTCTCGCTGCTGTATCACACATCGGCGACAACTCGTTTTAACTCATGTGGATAGATTTCTAAAAAAGACAACAGCGTTCTGGTATCTGTTGAATTTGGATAGATGTCATAGTGAAGGAAGAACTGATTTTTCAGTAGCTATTTTTTTAAGTTGTAGCTAGGTTTGAGTTGTTCATTTCTCATATGATTCTCCTTCATTCTCATAAATGTGGTATCTGGATCGATTTTATAAAAGCTGTTACGACCATCAAAAGTTTCTTGTTCGATAGTGAAGACGAAGTGGTCTTGGGTCAAGACACAAGCAAGTTATAGTGGTAAAGTTGTCTGATTTGTGTTATATTTAATGTGCATGAGATAGACTTTCTAAATGTTTTATTGAGCAATTCTATTTTATTAAGTCTATCTCAACCATGTAAATAGCAACGGCATAAAACCGTTGTTTTTTTGATAGAATTAAGACACTATTGTCCCAGACTCTTTTTTTAAAGTACATTTCAGGATAAAAAAACGACAGTTGAGAGATTTTTCTTCTAAAAAAAGGATTTTTCATTTTTGTACAATAGGTTTATAAATAAGATAAGGAGTGTAAATAAAAAAAATGGAAATTATAGTAGGAATAATAGATACGTTATTAACGTGTATTTTAATATGTAAGATTTATAGTAAAATTTGTAAGGTTTCAAAAAAAGAAAAAAATGTATATTAGGTTTTATAATACTATTTGTTCAAATAATTTATTTTTTTATTTCTTTTTTTCGTTTAATTCTCATAGTTTTTATTTTTAATTATATATTATGCATTAACTAATGTTTATCCAATTATATTTTTATTTCTATTTTTAAATTTATAAAAAGTTTAATAACTCAAAAAAATATTTTTTTAAGTATATTATTTTTCATTACTTTATCAAAGTACTCATACTTTTTTTGTCTATCACTTCATCATCTATTACAGGAGATCTACTTGTACAACAGTATGAACCAATATTCTTTTTTTATAATCAATTTAATCTCTTATTTTTATAATAGACAAGATTATTACATATTTTTCGTTTGGAATTAAATTATTTTTGATAGAGATTACATGTATCCTTTTTTTAAAGAAAGTACTACTGAACTGCACCCCAAAAGTTAGACAGAAAAATCTAACTTTTGGGGTGTTTTTATTATGAAATTAACTTATGAAGATAAAGTTCAAATATATGAATTAAGAGAGAAAGGAGAGAGCTTTAGACAACTTTCAAATCAATTTGGGATAAACATTTCTAATCTTCAGTACATGATCAAATTGATTGATCGTTATGGAATAGAAATCGTCAAAAAAGGAAAGAATTGTTACTATTCTCCTGAACTAAAACAAGAGATTATTGATAAAGTTCTTCTTGAGGGGCATTCACAAATTAGGGCGTCTCTGGATTATGCTCTTCCAAGTAGTGGATTACTTTCGAATTGGCTGGCACAATATAAGAAAAACGGGTATACTATTGTTGAGAAAACAAGAGGGAGACCACCTAAAATGGGACGTAAACCAAAGAAGAGATTTGAAGATATGACAGAATTAGAACGTCTTCAAGCAGAAAATGAGTACTTGAGAGCGGAGAATGCCATTCTAAAAAAGTTGAGAGAACTCCGATTGAGGGACGAAAAGGAGCAAGAAGAAAAACGGAAATTGTTCAAGGACTGGTAACAGAGTTTTCTTTAGATATCCTTCTAAAGATTATTAAGCTTGCACGTTCAACCTATTATTACCACTTAAAACAGCTGGATCAAAGCGATAAAGATTATGATATTAAAGCTGAAATCCAGTCAATTTATACTGAGCATAAAAGGAAATTACGGCTATCGTCGCATGACTCTAGAATTACGAAATCGTGGCTTCGTAGTGAACCATAAGAAGGTGCAGCGTCTGATGAAAGTACTTGGTTTAACGGCTCGAATTCGCCGTAAACGGAAGTATTCTTCATACCAAGGAGAGGTTGGCAAGAAAGCAGATAATCTTATTCAACGTCAATTTGAAGCAACCAAACCAATGCAAAAAGTGCTACACAGATGTGACAGAATTTACCATTCCAGCAAGTAGCCAAAAAGCTTTTATTTATCACCAGTTTTTAGATGGCTTTAACAGCGAAATTATCTCCTACAATCTTTCTACTTCGCCGAACTTAGTACAAATGAAAGCTATGCTAGAACAAGCCTTTACAGAGAATCATTACGAAAAATACAATTCTCCATAGTGACCAAGGATGGCAATACCAACACGATTTCTATCATCATTTTTTTAAAGAATAAGGGAATCCAACCATCTATGTCACGTAAGGGAAATAGCCCAGATAACGGTATGATGGAATCTTTCTTTGGCATTCTTAAGTCTGAAATGTTTTTATGGTTATGAGAATACGTTTCAGTCACTTGAACACTTGGAACAAGCTATTGTAGACTATATTGATTACTACAACAACAAACGAATTAAGGTAAAACTAAAAGGACTTAGCCCTGTACAATACAGAACTAAATCCTTTGCTTAAATTAATTGTCTAACTTTTTGGGGTCAGTACATACTTACATTTATTTTTATTATATATTTTATCCTTTATTTCAGATATAGTAAGTACAATTGCTCACTTAAATAGTTTTGGAAGTATTTTATCATCAATTGTTTTTATTTGTTTACTCTTGACTTTCTTTGCAATGAATTCCCATAAAGATAAGATAGAAAAAGAAATTGCTTTGAATCAGAAAAAATTTGAACAAAGGCACTTACAGAATTATACAGATGAGATTGTTGGTTTGTATAACGAAATACGTGGATTTCGCCATGATTATGCCGGTATGTTAGTTTGTATGCAAATGGCTATTGATAGTGGTAATTTACAAGAAATTGATAGAGTTTACAATGAAGTTTTGGTTAAAGCCAATCTAAAGTTACGTTCAGATAAGTATACTTACTTTGATTTAAATAATATAGAGGATTCAGCTTTACGAAGCTTGATTGCTCAGTCAATTGTTCATGCCCGAAATAATGGTGTAGAATTTACACTTGAAGTAAAAGACACAATTACGAATCTCCAAATTGAACTATTAGATTTGGTTCGAATTATGAGCATTTTATTGAACAATGCGGTCGAAGGATCTACCGAGAGTTATAAAAAGCAAATAGAAGTAGCAGTAATTAAAATGGAATCTGAAACAGTTATCGTAATTCAGAATTCATGTCAAGTTACTCCTACTCATCTGGAAAATTTATTTGAATTAGGTTTCTCTACCAAGGGAGAAAATAGAGGAATAGGTCTAAATAATGTGAAGGAAATATTGAACAAGTATAAAAATATTATTTTGGAAACAGAGATGGAAAATAGTACTTTTAGGCAAGTTATTAGATTTAAGAGGGAGTTTGAATGAAAGTTTTAATTTTAGAGGATGTTATTGAACACCAAGTCAGATTAGAGACACTTCTCGATGAAATTTCTAAGGAGTATAACATTCCAATTTCATATAAGACTACAGGAAAAGTTCGTGAATTTAAAGAATACATTGAGAACGATGAAGTAAATCAACTCTATTTTTTTAGATATTGATATTCATGGAATTGATAAAAAAGGATTAGAAGTTGCACAGTTTATTCGTCACCACAATCCTTATGCTATTATTGTTTTCATCACTAGTAGATCAGAGTTTGCGACTTTAACATATAAATATCAGGTTTCAGCTTTAGACTTTGTTGATAAGGATATAAATGATGAATTATTTAAGAAACGTATTGAACAGAATATCTTTTTATACAAAGAGTATGTTACTTGAAAATGAGAATGTTGTAGATTATTTTTGACTACAGTTATAAGGGAAATAATTTAAAAATTCCTTACCATGATATTTTTGTATATTGAAACAACAGGAGTCTCTCATAAATTGCGAATTATTGGTAAGAATTTTTGCAAAAAGAATTTTTATGGAACAATGACAGATATACAGGAAAAAAAGATCAAAAAAATCAACGATTTTTATTCTCCACATAAGTCATTTTTTTGGTAAATATAGGTAATATTAGAGAAATTGATCGAAAAAAATATGGAAATTGTTTTCTATGAGGATCACCGTTGTCCTATTTCAAGATTAAAAATGAGAAAGTTGAGAGATATTTTGGAGAAAAAGTCTCAAAAGTAATTGACAATTAGTAAGAAATTGATATAATGGTTATATCTGCTACAGATAGATGGTCCGTTGGTCAAGGGGTTAAGACACCGCCTTTTCACGGCGGTAACACGGGTTCGAATCCCGTACGGACTATTTTATCCGCCATAGCTCAGTTGGTAGTAGCGCATGACTGTTAATCATGATGTCGTAGGTTCGAGTCCTACTGGCGGAGTATAGATAAAGGGAGCACCGATTAGTGTTCCCTTTTTTGGATGGTTGCTTTTTGAAAACAATTGAGTATAAATATGCCATGTTTGATAAGGAACAGAACAAAGGGTATAAACAGTCGGCTAGAAACTTAGCGAATTGATACTATAATGACAAGGAGGATAGCTACACATATCCTGACGATTGGTGCTATAGTTTTTACCATATTAAATATCAGAAAACACAGGCAGAGTTTCAACAGGAAATCAAGGTTTACTACGCTGATGAACATGAATCAGCCCCTCAAAAGGGACTATATATGACCGAATGCTATCAAGACTTAAAAATGAAAGAATGTCAGACGCTTTTATCTCCCGAAGGTAGACAGATTTTTGCTCAACGTAAGATTGATGTGGAACCTGTATTTGGGTAGATAAAGGCTTGTTTGGGTTACAAGAGATGTAATCTGAGAGGTAAGCGTCAAGTGAGAATTGATATGGGATTAGTACTCATAACCAACAACTTCTTAAAATATAATAAAAAAACTACTCAAAACTAAAAAAGCTAGAGGTCCATAATTGGGAACCTCTAGCTTTTTTGTGTCTGAGAACTATTTTGTATAAGACTCTTTTTTGCCTTAAACAACTTTAGTCTATGATTATAGATTCCAAATAGTAAGAGAGAAGTAAAGGAACATATTGAGCCAATAACAAACCCATTGGGAATGAAGGAAAGTGTAATAGTTCCTTTCCCCTTGGGAACGTCAACTTTCATAAATCCAGTTTGAGCTTGTTTAATTTCTATTTTCTTACCATCTTGATAGGCAGACCAACCTTTGTCATAAGGAATGGTGAAGAAAATGGACGTGTCTTGTTGGATATCATATGTAGCAAAGACCTTGTTTTTAGAAGTTGATACTGTTACAGGTTGTTCTTTAATTTTTTGAATTGCCTCAGTAAAAGCTTTGGTATCTAAACGGTAGAAGGTAGGAGATTCAAATGATACTTGTGAATTTCCAGGGAAACTAACATGAATATTGAAAGTTTTTTTCTCTTTTGTATAGCCTAGATTAAAGAAGGAGAAGGTATTATCAGTTGTAAAAGTTTTCTTCTCTCCATTGACAAGAATGTCAATCTTCTTTTGTTTATCATTAGAAAAGTGAAGATTTGTGAAAGAAAGATAAACTTGGCTGTTTTCTGGTACTTCAATTTGATACTGGATTGCTGCACCCTCATTTGAAGAACTTGTGACACTAATCAAATCATTAGTATTTTCTATTTTTTCTGTTTTTTCATAAGGTATTGGAGAAAAATAATCAAAATTGACATTAGCAAGTTGATTTAAAAACGAGGTTTGATTATCCAAAGTGTGTTCCTTGAACTTGACATCATTGTAAACAGATTGACTAGCAAAGGCAATCGGAAGAGAGAATTGATTTTCATATAGGGTAAGATTATCTTGTTGATATACATCTTGGAAACTATACTTATCAATAGGTTTTTCTGAGATATTGTACTGGATACCAAATAAACTATCAGCTAAAATACTATTATTAGCATAACGGAGATTGAGATTGGTTCCAGAGGATTTAAATCCAATTTTATCCAAAGTAGAGCTTGCTGAACGATTTCGAACAGATGAAAATTGAGAGATTCCATTGTAGTTGAATTTCATACTGTCATTTCCTGTCTGAGTCTCTAGTTTCTCAGTACGAGTAAATTGGTTCTCAATATATGTTGAGAAAGATTCCATAGCTGGGATATCTCTACTATATGCACTTCGAGAAGCAAAACCCCATTCCTTAGCAATTCCGTCCATTTGAGATGAAGCATTTAAACTTATTTCAAGCATTATAAATAAAGAGATTAGAATGGCAAATAGATTTACAGAGATAAACTTTTTGATAACTGCAAGGAGTAAAAGAGAATAGACAACCAAAAATTCAAGAGTAAGAAGAATATTCAAATCTGTTAAAAAAGAATAATGCGATTTTAGATAGATGGTAGCTAAAAATCCTGTTACCACAAAAAAAAGCGAAACTAAAAAATTCCAGATTTTAATTTCTTTCAGACGATTTAAGACTTCTGCTGCAGTATAAATCAACAGAGTAGAAAAAATCCAAGCATAGCGATGTAAAAACATATTGGGAGTATGCATCCCTTGCCAAAATAAATCAAGTGTCTCTATGTAAAAACTAGCTATTAAAATAGTAAAGAACATTCCATAAACAAGTTTCACGTGAAACTGAATGGATTTTAATGTAAAAAATAAGACCGTTAAAATAAAAGGAAGAAGCCCAACAAAAATCATTGGAATTGATCCATATTTTGTTGTATCAAAAGATCCAATAAATTGTTTAGAAAATACATCAAGATACCAACTACTATCAGTTTTGAATTTTGTGATAGCTGTTAATTTTTCTCCATTAGACCATAAATCTAAGAGAGTAGGAAGAGTCATGATTGAACTAGCCAATCCGGCTAAAAAGGAAGTGACTACGAAATCAAGAAAGGACAATCTTCGTGTTTTAAAGTTCCAAGAAATTTGACAGAGATAGAAGAAAAAGAGAAATAAGGCTGTCATATAACCAAAATAATAATTTTGGATAAATAAGATTGACAAACTTGTAAAGTATAAGAGACGTTTGTTTTCTGTAATTAATAGGTGTAAACCTGTTATAATTAAGGGAATCAAGATAAAAACATCTAACCAAGTTTTTATCTCTAACTGACTAACAGTGAAGCCCATCAGAGAATAGGAGGTAGATAAAGCTAGTTTTAAAGGATTAGGAATCGATTGAAATAATTTATTTAAACTAAAGTAAGTTGACAGTCCAATCAATCCAAATTTTAAGAGCGTTGTCAGATAGACAGCATCTGGCATATTCGACAGATTAAAAAAGTAAACTAGAGGTGAAAGGAAACTTCCCAAGTAATAACTAGATAAGGCATAGAAATTTAATCCGAGACCACTTGTAAAGGTGTAAAACAGACTACCATTTCCATGTAGGATATTTCGTAAAGCTACATCAAAAATAACGTATTGATGAAACCCATCTCCTAATAGTGGAGATGTATCGCTATTCCAGTAGATACCTTGAGATAGATATACTCCTATCATAATGATTACGGGAATGATGAAAGAAACAAAATAGGTCCAATATGTTTTAAAAAATAATTTCATGTTACCTCATAAAATGTTAGAAAACTCAGCTGGTTAACCCAACTGAGTTTTGAAGTTTTATTTAGTCTTTCCAAAGTTCTTTGACTTTTGCTTGTACTTCTGCATTTTCTAGGAATTCATCATAGGTTTCATCAATACGATCGATGACGCCATTTTTAGATAAGACAATGATATGGTTAGCCAAAGTTTGAATAAACTCGTGGTCATGGCTGGCAAAGATGATTGACTCTTTAAAATTTTTCAATCCATCGTTCAAACTTGAGATAGATTCCAAGTCCAAGTGGTTGGTTGGATCATCAAGTATGAGGACATTTGATTTCAAGAGCATGAGTTTTGAAAGCATGACACGTACTTTTTCTCCCCCTGACAAGACATTTACAGGTTTGTTAACTTCATCTCCAGAGAAAAGCATACGTCCGAGGAAACCACGTAGGAATGTGTTATCATCTTCTTCTTTACTTGCGAATTGACGCAACCAGTCAAGAATCGATTCTCCCCCCTGCAAAATCGGTCGAGTTATCTTTGGGCAAGTAAGAACGGCTAGTAGTTACTCCCCACTTGACAGTTCCTTCATAGTCAATATCCCCCATGATTGCACGAATTAATGCAGTCGTTTGGATGTCATTTTGTCCAATAAGTGCTGTCTTATCACCTGGACGTAAGATAAAGTTGATGTTATCTAAAATAGTCTCATCATCAATCTTTATAGTTAGATTTTCTACTGTCAAGAGGTCATTACCAATTTCACGTTCCGCTTTAAAGTTGATAAATGGATATTTACGACTAGATGGCACAATTTCTTCAAGTTCAATTTTATCAAGCATTTTCTTACGTGATGTTGCTTGTCTTGATTTAGAAGCATTTGCAGAGAAACGAGCAACGAATTCTTGCAATTGTTTAATTTTTTCTTCTGCTTTAGCATTACGGTCTGCTAGCAATTTAGCAGCAAGTTCTGAGGATTCTTTCCAGAAGTCATAGTTTCCAACATAGAGTTTGATTTTTCCAAAATCAAGATCAGCCATGTGTGTACATACTTTATTTAAGAAGTGACGGTCATGGGACACCACGATAACCGTGTTATCAAAGTCAATCAAAAAATCTTCTAACCAAGTAATCGATTGAATATCTAAACCATTGGTAGGCTCATCCAAGAGAAGAACATCAGGTTTGCCGAAAAGTGCTTTGGCAAGGAGAACTTTAACTTTTTCACCATTTGCTAATTCACTCATATTCTGGTAATGAAGTTCTTCTGGAATATTTAGGTTTTGAAGTAATTGAGATGCTTCGCTCTCAGCTTCCCAACCACCAAGTTCAGCGAATTCTCCTTCAAGCTCAGCAGCGCGAACTCCGTCTTCATCTGAAAAATCTTCCTTCATGTAAATAGCATCTTTTTCTTTCATGATGCTATAAAGTTTTTCATTTCCCATGATAACGACATCAATGGCACGTTCGTCTTCATAGTCAAAGTGATTTTGACGAAGAACAGAGAGACGTTCATCTGGACCAAGAGAGATGTGACCAGTAGTAGGTTCGATATCTCCAGCTAAAATTTTTAAAAAGGTTGATTTTCCGGCACCATTAGCACCGATTAATCCATAAGTATTTCCTTCTGTAAATTTGATATTGACATCATCAAAAAGTTTGCGATCACTAAAACGTAGTGAAACATCAGATACTGTAAGCAATGTTTTTCTCCTATATGTGTAATATATTTATTCTACTAGAAAATACAGAAATATTCAAATTTTTATCTGTCAATTTTTTGTAAACTATATTTACAACATCCTTTACACAGATCTGTAAATAGAAAGGCTGATTTATTTTGATAAATTACGGTTATTTCATTAAAAAAATGCTATAATTGAAGAGACCATATTGGAGGAAATGAAAATGACTAAACCTATTATTTTAACAGGAGACCGTCCGACAGGTAAATTACATATTGGACATTATGTGGGTAGTCTCAAAAATAGAGTATTGTTACAGGAAGAGAATAAGTATGATATGTTTGTATTTTTAGCTGATCAACAAGCTTTAACAGATCACGCTAAAGACCCTCAAACTATTGTAGAGTCTATCGGAAATGTTGCTTTGGATTATCTTGCTGTTGGATTGAATCCAAGTAAATCAACTATCTTTATTCAAAGCCAAATTCCAGAATTGGCTGAGTTATCTATGTACTACATGAACTTGGTTTCATTGGCTCGCTTGGAGCGTAATCCTACTGTAAAAACTGAGATTGCTCAAAAAGGATTTGGAGAAAGCATACCAACTGGTTTCCTGGTTTATCCAATAGCTCAAGCTGCTGATATTACTGCTTTTAAGGCTAATTATGTTCCTGTAGGAACAGACCAAAAGCCAATGATTGAACAGACTCGCGAAATTGTTCGTTCTTTTAATCATGCTTATAATTGTGATGTATTGGTGGAACCTGAAGGTATCTATCCAGAAAATGAGGGAGCAGGTCGTCTACCTGGCCTAGATGGGAATGCTAAAATGTCTAAGTCTCTCAATAATGGTATTTATCTAGCTGATGATGCGGATACTTTACGTAAGAAAGTAATGAGCATGTATACAGATCCAAATCATGTTAAAGTTGAGGATCCAGGAAAAATCGAAGGGAATATGGTTTTCCATTATCTAGATGTTTTTGGTCGCCCTGAAGATGCTAAAGAAATAGCAGAGATGAAAGAACACTATCAACGTGGAGGTCTTGGTGATGTGAAGACCAAGCGTTATTTATTTGAAATTTTAGAAAGAGAACTAGGTCCGATTCGTGAGCGCCGTATTGAGTTTGCTAAGGATATGGGGGAAGTTTATAATATGCTCCAAAAAGGTAGTCAACATGCACGAGAAGTTGCAGGAAAAAAACATTATCTGAAGTCAAGGGAGCAATGGGGCTTCAATATTTTAATTAATTTTATATTATAAGAAACTATCATTTTTCTCAAGATTAGAAAAAGATAGTTTTTTTATTTATCCTGTAACATTTGACAAATTTTTATAGAATGGTATGATAGATACAATATAAAAAAAGTCAAGCTCAAAAAGAAAGAAAAGAGGAAACTTCGAATGTCTAATTGGGACACTAAATTTTTGAAAAAAGGTTTTACCTTTGATGATGTATTGCTTATTCCAGCTGAAAGTCATGTGTTACCTAATGATGCGGATTTAACAACTAAATTGGCAGATAATTTGACTTTAAATATCCCAATTATTACAGCCGCAATGGACACAGTTACAGAGAGTCAAATGGCCATTGCTATTGCTCGTGCAGGCGGTCTCGGAGTTATCCATAAAAACATGTCAATTGCTCAACAAGCAGAAGAGGTTCGTAAGGTAAAACGTTCTGAAAATGGTGTTATTATTGATCCTTTCTTCTTGACGCCAGAGCACACCATTGCTGAAGCAGATGAGCTTATGGGACGTTACCGTATTAGTGGTGTTCCCGTGGTTGAAACACTCGAAAATCGTAAATTAGTTGGTATTTTAACAAACCGAGATCTTCGTTTTATTTCAGATTATAATCAACCTATCTCAAATCATATGACCAGTGAAAATCTTGTTACTGCCCCTGTTGGAACTGATCTTTCAACAGCTGAAAGTATTCTTCAAGAGCACCGTATTGAAAAACTTCCTTTAGTTGATGAAGAAGGTCGTCTTTCTGGTTTGATTACTATTAAAGATATTGAAAAAGTAATTGAGTTTCCAAATGCTGCTAAAGATGAGTTCGGTCGTCTTTTAGTAGCAGGCGCAGTTGGAGTTACTTCAGATACGTTTGAGCGTGCAGAAGCTCTTTTTGAAGCAGGCGCAGATGCAATTGTTATTGATACAGCGCATGGTCATTCTGCGGGTGTTCTTCGTAAAATTGCTGAAATTCGCGCTCATTTCCCAGATCGTACTTTAATTGCAGGAAATATTGCTACAGCTGAAGGAGCACGTGCTCTTTATGAAGCAGGTGTGGATGTCGTTAAAGTCGGTATTGGACCAGGTTCTATATGTACTACTCGTGTGATTGCTGGTGTGGGTGTTCCCCAAGTGACAGCAATTTATGATGCGGCAGCAGTTGCACGTGAGTATGGTAAAACCATTATTGCTGATGGTGGAATTAAGTACTCTGGAGACATTGTAAAAGCTCTTGCTGCGGGAGGAAATGCTGTAATGCTTGGATCAATGTTTGCCGGAACTGATGAGGCTCCGGGTGAAACCGAAATCTTCCAAGGTCGTAAATTCAAGACTTACCGTGGAATGGGATCAATTGCTGCAATGAAAAAGGCTCAAGCGATCGTTACTTCCAAGGTTCTGTAAATGAAGCTAATAAGTTAGTTCCAGAAGGAATTGAGGGACGTGTTGCTTATAAAGGGGCCGCAGCTGATATTGTTTTCCAAATGATTGGTGGCATTCGCTCTGGTATGGGTTACTGCGGTGCAGCTAATCTTAAAGAGTTGCATGATAATGCTCAGTTTATTGAAATGTCTGGTGCAGGATTGAAAGAAAGTCACCCTCATGATGTTCAAATTACGAATGAGGCACCAAACTATTCTATGTAAAAAGAATTGAAAAGAACTCCTGTTGTCCAGGAGTTCTTTTGATTGTTGTAAACTTTAGTTGACAGTTATTTCACCATCTTCTACAATGAAAATGCTGAGGTTCTCTGGTAAATTTTGAAGATGATCTAAACTGGTAGTTGTAATAAAGGTTTGGATTGACTGAGAAATAGTTTCTAATAATTTTAGTTGTCTAGTATTGTCAAGTTCACTCATAACATCGTCAAGTAAGAGTATAGGAAATTCATTAGTTACGCTCTCCATTAAATCTATTTCAGCTAACTTTATTGAGAGAACGAGACTACGATGCTGACCTTGACTACCAAAACTAGCATCCATGCCATTTATATAAAAAGAAATATCATCTCGATGAGGACCAACACCAGTATTTTTTTTAAATAAATCTCTTGATTTGCTTTTTTCTAGGGCTTCTTTGAAAGAATCGTTTAAATTTTTATTAACAATTAAATTGACAGAAGGTTGATAGTGTATTGACAACTCTTCGGTTTGGTTAGAGAGTTCAAAGTGCTTATTACGACTATATTTCTCAAGTTTTTTTATAAAATCTGACCGATGCTTCATTACACGACAACCGTATTCTACTAATTGATCGTCAAGTACAGACAGGAAGGTTTCGTCTATTTTTTTGTGTAGATTTCAGGTAAGTATTTCTTTTGTTTAAGTATGTGGTTGTAGTTTGTTAAATCTGATAAATAAATTGGTTTGATTTGCCCCAAGTTCCATATCAATAAATTTTCGTCGAATTGAAGGAGATCCTTTAATGAGTTGTAAATCTTCAGGAGCAAATAAAATAACATTCATATAGCCCACATAGTCTGAAAGGCGCGCCTGTTTTAAGTGATTTACTTTTGTGACACGTCCTTTGGATGTTAATTCAATTTCAAGAGGGATAGATCCATTTTTTTTCTGAACACGACCAGTTAGGTGAAGTTGTTCTTCATCAAAATGAATAAGATTTTTATCGGTTCTGGTTCTATGGCTCCTTGTTAAGGCTAGGAAATAGATAGCCTCTAACATATTTGTTTTACCTTGTGCATTGCGTCCTAAAAAGACATTTAATTTAGGATTAAAGTCTATTTTCGTCTTTTTGTAGTTACGAAAAGTCTTGAGAGATAGGTGTTGTAGCCACATGATTATCTACCAGGGAATCGTGGAGCTTGTTTGCTTTTGGGCGATGAAGTAGGTTTAGAGTTGTCTTTTTTTACTCCTTTATTCATCTCCTTAACAAGTTTAGCGATTCGTTCTTTTTCAACTTTATCAGCTTGGTATTTCTCTTGCTCCTCAGAAGTAGGTTGTGTCAACAAGATGTCAATATTCATATCAGGGATGTCAACTTTATCGCCAATACGAAGTTTTTTACCACGACGACTCTCTAATTCCCCATTAAAGTAAATAGAATGTTCAGAGAGAAATGATTTGATAGCTCCTCCGCTATGTGTAATTCCAAGTTCTTTTAGTAGTGCCTGTAGAGTAATAAAGTCTTCAAATAGTTTGTATTCCATAATTCACCTCAATCTTTCGTATTATACCATATTTTCTTAAAAAAAGTGATGGAATAAAGGAAAAATGTAAGCGATTTTTATTTCAAAAGTGTTACAGATAACAAGAAAATTTCAGTTTTTCGTGATATAATAGAAGTCTATATGTAAGGAGGTAAATCATGGAGTTAGTGCATGGAATTTCAACACATTTTATCCAATCAAAAAAGTTTAAAACGAACAAAATAAGCATTCGTTTTACAGCTCCATTATCTCTTGACACGATTGCAGGTCGTATGTTGAGTGCGAGTATGTTAGAAACTGCCAATCAGAAATATGATAAGTCTCAAGATTTTAGAAGATATTTAGCTAGTTTATATGGGACAGATGTCTCAACTAATTGTTATAGAAGAGGTCAAAGTCATATTGTAGATTTGACTTTGACTTATGTTCGAGATGAGTTTTTAAGTAGAAAAAATGTCTTGACAATGCAGGTACTAGAGTTAGTGAAAGAGATTCTATTTTCCCCTTTATTGTTGGATGATGGCTTTGAACCAGTTTTATTTGAGATTGAAAAAAAGCAATTATTAGCAATTTTAGCAGCCGATATGGATGATTCTTTTTATTTGGCACATAAAGAATTAGATCAGCTTTTCTTTAATGATAAGCGTCTTCAGCTAGAATATAAATTTTTAAGAGATCGTATTTTAAAGGAAACACCTCAAAGTTCTTACGCCTGTTTTCAAAACTTTTTAGCTAATGACCGAATAGATTTCTTTTTTTTAGGTGATTTTAATGAGGTTGAAATTCAAACATTATTAGAATCTTTCAATTTTAAGGATCGTAAAGGAGATGTTAGGGTTCAGTATAAACAACCCTACTCAAATATACTGCAAGAGAGTATGGTTAGAAAAAATGTGGGACAATCCATTTTGGAATTGGGTTACCATTGTTCTGTTGAATATGGTGATGAACAGCATTTACCCATGATTGTTATGAATGGTTTATTGGGAGAATTTGCTCATTCTAAATTATTCTCAAATGTCCGTGAAAAAGCTGGATTAGCTTATACTATTTCAAGCCAGTTAGATTTATTTAGTGGATTTTTGAGAATATATGCGGGTATAGATCGAGAAAATCGTAATCAGGCTCGCAAGATGATGAATAACCAATTGCTTGATTTAAAAAAAGGTTACTTTACTGATATTGAAATAGAGCAGACTAAAGAGATGATTCGTAGATCTTTATTGATTTCTCAAGATAGTCAGAGTTCGCTCATTGAAAGGGCCTATCAAAATGCTATACTTGGAGAATCTTCTGAAGATATTGAAAGTTGGATTGAAAGGCTAGATAAAATTGACAAGGAAGCTATTTGTAAAGCTGCTAGTAATGTTAAACTACAAGCGATTTACTTTATGGAAGGTATAGAATGACAAGGATTATTTTTGAAGAAAAATACTATCCAGCTGTAAAAGAAAGGATTTATCGAACACGTTTGTCAAATGGATTGACAGTATCTCTTTTGCCAAAAAAAGAATTTAACGAGGTTTACGGGAGTGTAACTGTTAGATTTGGTTCTATAGATACGCTTGTTAAAACCATTGACAATGTTGTAAAGCAGTATCCTGCGGGAATTGCTCATTTTCTTGAACATAAACTGTTTGAAAGGGAGGATTCTAGCGATATCATGGGAGCTTTTACGCTCCTAGGAGCAGACAGTAATGCTTTTACGAGTTTTACCAAAACTAACTATCTTTTTTCTGCCACGGATTATTTACTAGAGAATTTAGATTTACTTGAAGAATTGGTTACAACAGCTTATTTTACAGAAGATTCTATTCTGAGAGAGCAAGATATTATTCAGCAAGAACGAGAGATGTATCAAGATGATTCAGACTCTTGCTTATTCTTTTTTTAACTTTAGCGAATTTATATCCTGGAACTCCTTTAGCTACAGATATAGTTGGTAGTGAAGAGTCTATTTTTCAAATTAATACCGATAATTTACAAGAAAATTTTACAAGATTTTACAAACCTGTCAATATGTCCTTGTTCTTAGTTGGTAACTTTGATGTTGAACAAATAAAAGATTACTTTCAAAGAAAAAAACCATACAAGATGCGAGTTTTGAAGAGATAACAAGAGAAAAAAATTGAATTACATGATGTAAAGCGAACAGACAGTGTGAGAATGGAAGTATCTTCTCCAAAACTTGCCATTGGAATCAGGGGTAATCAAGAAATTTTTGAAGAAAATTGCTATCGATACCATATTTTATTAAAAATATTGTTTGCAATGATGTTTGGTTGGACCTCAAATCGTTTTCAGAACTTATACGAATCAGGTAAGATAGATGCTTCCTTATCGCTTGAAGTTGAAGTGACAAGTCGTTTTCATTTTGTCATATTGACAATGGATACGAAAGAGCCAGTTTCCTTATCACACCAGTTTAGGAAAGCTATTCGTAATTTTACAAAGGATTCGGATATTACAGAAGAACATTTGGACATTATTAAAAGAGAGATGTATGGAGAATTTTTCAGTAGCCTGAATTCTTTGGAATTTATTGCGACACAGTATGATGTTTTTGATAAGGGTGAAACAATTTTTGATTTGCCAAAGATTTTACAAGAAATCACTTTAGAAGATGTTATTGAAGCGGGACATCACTTAATAGATGATGGGGATATCGTTGATTTTACAATTTTACCAATATAAAAGTAATGAAAAAACCAGAAAGAAAGAATGTTAAGTATGAGAAAAAAAACGATTGGTGAGGTTTTACGTTTAGCTAGAATAAATCAGGGGCTAAGTTTAGATGAATTACAGAAAAAGACAGCAATCCAGTTGGATATGTTAGAAGCTATGGAAACAGATGATTTTGATAAGCTTCCTACTCCTTTTTATGCACGATCTTTCTTGCGTAAATATGCTTGGGCAGTTGAATTGGATGAAGGAATAGTTTTGGACGCTTACGACTCTGGGAACATGATTATTTATGATGAAGTAGATATTGATGATGACTTTTCAGGTCGTAGACAAAAAAGCAAGCAAAATAGAGCATCATTTTTACCATTGTTTTATTTTATCCTCTTTGCACTATCGATTTTAATCTTTGTAACATATTATGTTTGGAATTATATTCAAACCCAACCGGATCCTACTTCCTATTCTAGTTATAGTGTGGTCCAAGAAACAAGCTCAACTAGCTCGGTGATTCAATACTCAAGTAGTAATTTAAACTCTAGTTCTTCTAGTATGGAGTCAGCTCTAAGCATTTCAGGAGTAGGAAATAATATAGAGGTGGTCTATAAAACAAATCAGGAAACAGCTAAATTACAATTGGCAGTTTCAGATGGAAGAAGTTGGGTAAGTGTGTCAGATAGTGAGCTTGCAGGCGGTGTGACTTTATCGCCAAACAATAAAAATAGCCAAACGACAGTTTCAACTAAAAATTCAGTGACAGTGACTTTGGGTGTTGTAAAAGGCGTTGTTTTGACTATAGATAATCAGACAGTTGATTTATCTAAATTAACAACTCCTACTGGAACGATTTCTATCAATTTCACTAAAAATTAAGGAAAAACGAATGAAAAAAGAACAAATTCCAAATCTTTTAACAATAGGGCGTATCCTATTTATCCCTATTTTCATCCTGATTTTAACTGTAGGAAAATCGACGGGGAGTCATATGATAGCAGCGATAATTTTTGCGCTTGCTAGTATCACAGATTATTTAGACGGGTATTTAGCCCGTAAGTGGAATGTGGTTAGTAATTTTGGGAAATTTGCGGATCCGATGGCGGATAAGTTACTAGTTATGTCGGCTTTTATTCTGCTAATAGAGCTAGAGATGGCACCTGCCTGGATTGTTTCAGTGATTGTCTGTCGTGAACTTGCTGTAACAGGTTTAAGATTATTACTAGTAGAAACTGGGGGAACAGTTCTTGCGGCAGCGATGCCAGGTAAAATTAAGACTTTTAGTCAGATGTTTGCTATTATTTTCTTATTACTACATTGGACCTTGATTGGCCAAGTTTTACTTTATATAGCTTTGTTTTTCACTATCTATTCTGGCTATGATTATTTCAAGGGTAGTGCGCATGTTTTTAAAGGAACGTTTGGTTCGAAATGAAATCGATTATTGATGTAAAAAATCTTTCTTTTCGTTATAAAGAAAGTCAAGAATACTATGATTTGAAAGATATTACGTTTCACGTGAAACGTGGAGAATGGATTTCTATCGTAGGGCATAACGGTAGCGGCAAATCAACGACTGTCCGATTAATTGATGGTTTGCTTGAAGCGGAATCTGGAGAAATTCTAATCAATGGACAACAATTAACAGAAGAAAATATTTGGGATTTACGCCGTCAGATTGGTATGGTATTTCAAAATCCTGACAATCAATTTGTTGGAGCAACTGTTGAGGATGATGTTGCTTTTGGTTTGGAAAATCAAGGAATTTCTCGTCAAGAAATGAAGGAAAGAGTAGAGGAAGCTTTGAACTTGGTTGATATGTTAGGCTTTAAAAAGAAAGAGCCGGCACGTCTATCAGGTGGGCAAAAGCAACGTGTAGCTATTGCTGGAGTTGTGGCTCAAAGGCCAGCTATATTAATCCTAGATGAAGCAACCAGTATGTTAGATCCTGAGGGACGTAGAGAACTGATTGAAACAGTTCAAGGAATTAGAAAAGACTACGACATGACAGTCATTTCCATTACACATGATTTAGAAGAAGTTGCTATGAGTGATCGTGTATTGGTAATGAAAAAAGGGATTATTGAATCAACTAGTAGTCCCAGGGAACTTTTTTCTAGGAATGATTTAGATAAAATAGGATTGGATGATCCTTTTGCAAATCAGTTGAAACATTTTTTAAGCCAGAGTGGTTATGATTTACCTGAACATTATTTGACAGAAAGTGAGCTAGAGGATAAGCTATGGGAATTGCTCTAGAAAATGTGAATTATACGTATCAAGAGGGGACTCCCTTGGCTTCAACAGCTTTGTCTGATATTTCTTTGACGATTGAAGATGGTTCGTATACTGCTCTAATTGGACATACAGGAAGCGGAAAATCAACGATTTTACAACTTTTAAATGGTTTATTGGTCCCAAGTCAAGGGAGTATTCAAGTTTTTGATACACTTATCACTGCAAATTCTAAGAATAAAGACATTCGTCAGATACGTAAACAAGTTGGATTAGTATTTCAATTTGCAGAAAATCAGCTTTTTGAAGAAACTGTTTTGAAAGATGTGGCTTTTGGACCGAAAAATTTTGGAGTTTCGGAAGAAGAGGCAGAGAAGATTGCGCGAGAAAAATTGGGCATGGTCGGAATTGACGAATCCTTATTTGAACGTAGTCCGTTTGAACTTTCTGGTGGTCAAATGAGGCGTGTTGCTATCGCGGGGATACTTGCAATGGAGCCTGCAATCTTAGTTCTGGATGAACCAACGGCAGGCTTGGATCCTCTTGGAAGAAAAGAATTGATGAACTTGTTTAAACAGCTGCATTTATCAGGAATGACCATTGTCTTGGTAACGCATTTGATGGACGATGTAGCTGAATATGCAGATCAAGTATTTATCATGCAAAAGGGATATTTGGTTAAAAGTGGCCAGCCGAGTGACGTTTTTCAGGACGTTGCATTTATGGAAACAGTACAGTTGGGTGTCCCTAAAATAACAGCCTTTTGTAAACGATTGGCTGATAGAGGTGTATCCTTTAAAAAACTACCAATTAGGATAGATGAATTTAAGGAGTCGTTAGATGGATAGTATGATTTTGGGGCGTTATATACCTGGAGATTCGATTGTTCACCGCTTGGATCCGCGTAGTAAATTATTGTCGATGATGTTATTGATTTTGATTGTTTTTTGGGCCAATAACTCTATCACCAATTTGATTCTTTTCATTGCGACAGGTATTTTTATCGCTTTGTCAGGTGTATCGATTTCATTCTTTATTCAGGGACTGAAGTCTATGTTCTTTTTGATCGCCTTTACGACTCTTTTTCAATTCTTTTTCATTTCAAGTGGGAATGTTATATTTGAGTTTTGGTTTGTGAGAATCACTGATTACGCTCTGCAACAAGCTGGGATTATTTTTTGTCGCTTTGTCTTGATAATTTTCTTTTCAACTTTATTAACATTAACGACTATGCCTTTGAGTTTAGCATCAGCGGTTGAAGGATTGTTATCGCCTTTAAAGAAAGTGAAAGTTCCAGTTCATGAAATTGGCTTGATGCTATCAATGAGTTTGCGTTTTGTACCAACCTTGATGGATGATACGACAAGGATTATGAATGCTCAGAAAGCGCGTGGAGTTGATTTGATGAAGGAAGTATTGTTCAAAAAGTGAAGGCATTGATTCCTATTTTGATTCCTTTATTTGCAACTAGTTTAAAAAGAGCAGATTCATTAGCGATTGCTATGGAGGCGCGTGGTTATCAGGGAGGAAAAGGTAGAAGTCAATATCGACAATTAAAATGGAGTTTCAAGGACACGCTAACAATTTTTGTCATTCTAGCGCTTGGTTTTTGCTTATTCTTATTAAAATCGTAGTAAATTCTAAGAATTTATTAAAATTTAAAGTAACAATTTTTAACATAAAGGTAGGAGTATGAATCGTTTTAAAACATCAAAATATGTAATTATTGTTTTTGTCACTGTTTTGATTGTGTCGGCACTTTTAGCGACGACGTACTCAAGTACAGTTGTTACAAAAGTAGGAGATGAGATTTCATTGGTTGATAGGGTTATTCAAAAACCTTTTCAATGGTTTCATTCTATGAAATCGGATTTAAGCCACTTAATACGTACCTATAATGAAAATGAGAATCTAAAAAAACAAATCTACCAGTTAGAAGTTAAATCAAATGAGGCCGAGAGTTTAAAAAAACAAAATGAACAATTACGTCAGCTGTTGGATATGAAATCAAAGTTACAAGTTACTAAAATCTTGGCAACAGATGTCATTATGCGCTCCCCAGTATCTTGGCAACAGGAATTAACGCTGGATGCAGGTCGTTTAAAAGGGGTTTCTGAAAATATGCTAGTCATTGCAAATGGTGGTTTGATTGGTAGTGTTTCAAAAGTAGAAGATAATTCCACAGTTGTTAACCTTTTAACAAATACAGAAAATACTGATAAGATTTCTGTCAAAATTCAACATGGATCTGACGTGATTTATGGAATTATTATTGGTTATGATAAGGAAAATGACGTTCTTAAAATTAGTCAGTTAAATAGCAACACTGATATTAGTGTGGGTGATAAGGTTACAACAGGTGGTTTAGGGAACTTTAATGTCAAAGATATTCCTGTTGGAGATGTAGTTTCTACAACACATAGTAATGACTATTTGACACGAGAAGTAACAGTCAAATTAACAGCTAATATCAAGGATTTATATGCGGTAGAATTAGTGGGGAATTCTTAATGAGACAGTTAAAACATGTTGGTATTTTCTTATTGCTTCCTTTAATTGTTTTAATCGATGCTCACCTTAGTCAAGTAGTAGGTTCTTTCTTTCCCTATGTTCATTTAAGCAGTCATTTTCTATTCTTATTCCTCATGTTTGAAACGATTGAAGTATCAGAGTATTTCTATTTGCTTTATTGTTTTACAGTCGGTTTAGTTTATGATATTTACTTTTTTCACTTAATAGGGATAGCAACTCTTTTATTTGTCTTGCTAGGAGTATCTATATATAAATTGAACAGTATTATTTTGATGAATCGTTGGACAAGAATCTTAGCTATTATTGTAATGAGTTTTTCTATTTGATATGGGAACTTATCTTATTACTCTCGTTGTCGGAATCACTGTAGATAATTTAGCAATTTTTATAGTTTATAGCTTGGTACCATCGATGATTTTTAAATTTTTATATGGATGTTTTTCCAGTTTATTTTTTTGAAAAAAATATTATCTATAAGAAAGAAATAAAAAAATGTAACAAAGGCGTAATATTCATTAAGCCTTTTTTGGTATACTAGTATTGTGTTTAAAAGGAGGAGTACCTACATAATATGAAGAAAAAAATTTTAGCATCGCTTTTATTGAGTACAGTATTGGCTTCACAAGTTGCAGTTTTGAATACTGTGAACGCAGAAAATATTGATAAAAAAATTGCGGCTAATGATAATAAAATTAGCGCGTTAACATCACAACAACAAGCGGCCCAAAAACAAGTTAGTCAGATTCAGGAGCAAGTTTCTGCTATTCAAGCAGAGCAATCTAACTTACAGTCTGAAAATGATAGATTACAGGAAGAATCTAAAAAGCTTGAGGGAGAGATTACAGAATTGTCTAAAAACATTGTGTCTCGCAATGGTTCGTTAGAAAAACAAGCTCGTAGCGCTCAAACAAGTGGAGCTGCAACTAGCTACATCAATACAATTGTAAATTCAAAATCAATTACGGAGGCTATTTCACGTGTTGCTGCAATGAGTGAAATTGTATCTGCTAACAATAAAATGCTAGAACAACAAAAAGCAGATAAAAAAGCTATCTCTGAAAAACAAATTGCAAATAACGATGCTATTAATACAGTTATCGCAAACCAACAAAAATTAGCTGATGATGCTCAAGCATTGACAACTAAGCAAGCTGAACTTAAAGCTGCAGAATTGAATCTTGCTGCTGAGAAAGCAACTGCTGAAGGAGAAAAGGCAAGTTTGTTGCAACAAAAAGCAGCAGCAGAAGTAGCAGCACGTGCAGCAGCGGCGGCTGAAGCGGCATACAAAGAAAAGCAAGCAACTCAACAACAATCTATTCTTGCTTCAGCAAATACTAATTTAAACGCTCAAATACAGGCAGTTTCATCATCTACAGCAGTGGCAGAAGCTTCTTCAACTGCATCTGTTCAAGCGAAAGCTACTCCAACATATAATACAAATGCTTCAACTTATCCTATTGGGGAATGTACTTGGGGAGTTAAAACTTTAGCACCTTGGGCAGGAGATTACTGGGGTAATGGAGCGCAGTGGGCTACAAGTGCAGCAGCGGCGGGATTCCGTACAGGTTCAACGCCTCAAGTTGGTGCAATTGTATGTTGGAATGATGGCGGTTATGGACACGTAGCGGTTGTAACAGCTGTTGAATCAACAACGCGTATTCAAGTTTCAGAATCAAACTACGCTGGTAATAGATCAATCGGAAATTATCGTGGTTGGTTCAATCCAGCATCTTATCCAGGAGTTGTTAGTTACATTTATCCAAACTAATAAATAGAACTCTATCTGAATGAACTGCACCCCAAAAGTTAGACAGAACAAATCTAACTTTTGGGGTGTTTTATAGTATCTTAATGTAAGAAGACACTGGCCAATAATGAGAATTCTATTCTCCACAGTGACCAGAGCTGGCATTATTAGCACGCATCTTATTATCAATTTTTAGAAGATAAGGGGATTCAACCATCCTTCTCCCACAAGGGAAAAGGTCCAGGTAATGGGATAATGGAATCCTTTTTTGGAGTTTTGAAATCATTGATGTTTTATTGTTATGAGAAGATGTTTCAATCGATTAATCAATTGGAACGTGCTATCGCAGACTATATTGTTTATTAGAACAACAAAAGAATTAAAGTCAAACTTTTTGGATCCAGTACAATTTGAGTCTTTTAAGGCTAAATTCACAAATCAAGTTCCACTGGTTTTACTAGTACTTGATTTCATCGCTTTCCGAAATGAATAGAAACAAGAGCGCACAAAATTATCTTATCTGAAAGTGTCTTAGATTAAGTTTCACTTTAGAAAAAGTAGTTGAGTCTTCTAGTATAAATTGTCTTATAGCTTTGAACGTTTCCCCGCGCTCTAAACCTAGTTTAGATATCATTATGGTCTGAAAGGGTAAGGTGTTTATGTTTTGTCATAATAGACCTCATTTCTAACTCAAACGTCTCATACTTAATTCCACCATAAAAATCCGTTTTAGACTAACTTCCACTTCGGCTAGCCAAGTGGAAGTTACTTTGAGAAGTTACCCGTTACCATTTTTAGTGGATATTACTAAAAATAGCTTGAAAACATTGGAAAAGTATGGTAAAATGAAAATTGTCGTGTGAACGATAATACTCATTCTTGATGAATTGTGAAGCAGTTGCCCTTGGGTCGTTTTGCGAGTTGAAGTCAAGAAGAGGAAAAAAACAAAAAGGAGAAATACTCATGGCAGTAATTTCAATGAAACAACTTCTTGAGGCTGGTGTACACTTTGGTCACCAAACTCGTCGCTGGAACCCTAAGATGGCTAAGTACATCTTCACTGAACGTAACGGAATCCACGTTATCGACTTGCAACAAACTGTAAAATACGCTGACCAAGCTTACGATTTCATGCGTGATGCAGCAGCTAACGATGCAGTTGTATTGTTTGTTGGTACTAAGAAACAAGCAGCTGATGCAGTTGCTGAAGAAGCAGTACGTTCAGGTCAATACTTCATCAACCATCGTTGGTTGGGTGGAACTCTTACAAACTGGGGAACAATCCAAAAACGTATCGCTCGTTTGAAAGAAATCAAACGTATGGAAGAAGATGGAACTTTCGAAGTTCTTCCTAAGAAAGAAGTTGCACTTCTTAACAAACAACGTGCACGTCTTGAAAAATTCTTGGGTGGTATCGAAGATATGCCTCGTATCCCAGATGTTATGTACGTAGTTGACCCACATAAAGAGCAAATCGCTGTTAAAGAAGCTAAGAAATTGGGAATCCCAGTTGTAGCGATGGTTGACACAAACACTGATCCAGATGATATCGATGTAATCATCCCAGCTAACGATGATGCTATCCGCGCTGTTAAATTGATCACAGCTAAATTGGCTGACGCTATCATCGAAGGACGTCAAGGTGAAGATGCAGTAGCAGTTGAAGCAGAATTTGTAGCTTCTGAAGCTCAAGCAGATTCAATCGAAGAAATCGTTGAAGTTGTAGAAGGCGACAACGCTTAATTCATATAAATAGGAATTACCTAGGAGGGCGGGGCTTAGCCCGGCTCTCCTATTTTTAAAAAATATAGGAGAATCAAAATGGCAGAAATTACAGCTAAACTTGTTAAAGAGTTGCGTGAAAAATCTGGTGCTGGTGTTATGGACGCTAAAAAAGCATTGGTTGAAGTGGAAGGCGATATCGAAAAAGCGATTGAATTGCTTCGCGAAAAAGGTATGGCAAAAGCAGCTAAGAAAGCTGACCGTGTTGCTGCAGAAGGTTTGACTGGTGTTTATGTTGACGGTAACATTGCAGCAGTTGTTGAAGTAAATGCTGAAACTGACTTCGTTGCGAAAAACGCTCAATTTGTTGAGTTGGTAAACGCAACAGCTAAAGCAATCGTTGAAGGAAAACCAGCTAATAATGAGGAAGCACTTGCTTTGACTATGCCTTCAGGTGAAACTCTTGAAGCTGCATATGTATCTGCAACAGCGACTATCGGAGAAAAAATCTCATTCCGTCGCTTTGCTTTGATTGAAAAAACAGATTCACAACACTTCGGAGCATACCAACACAACGGTGGACGTATCGGTGTTATCTCTGTAATCGAAGGTGGAGACGAAGCACTTGCTAAACAAATTTCAATGCACATCGCAGCGATGAAACCAACAGTTCTTTCTTACAAAGAATTGGATGAGCAATTCGTTAAAGATGAGTTGGCACAATTGAACCACGTTATCGACCAAGATAACGAAAGCCGTGCAATGGTTAACAAACCAGCTCTTCCACACTTGAAATATGGATCAAAAGCTCAATTGACTGATGAAGTGATTGCTCAAGCTGAAGCTGACATCAAAGCTGAGTTGGCTGCAGAAGGCAAACCAGAAAAAATCTGGGACAAAATCATCCCAGGTAAAATGGATCGCTTCATGCTTGACAACACTAAAGTTGACCAAGCTTACACACTTCTTGCACAAGTATACATCATGGATGACAGCAAGACAGTTGAAGCATACCTTGAATCAGTTAACGCTTCAGTAGTTGAGTTCGCTCGCTTTGAAGTTGGTGAAGGTATTGAGAAAGCTGCAAACGACTTTGAAGCTGAAGTTGCAGCTACAATGGCAGCAGCCTTGAATAACTAAGGCTCTTTGTCAACTGTAGTGGGTTGAAGAAAAGCTAAGCTCGAGAAAGGACAAATTTCGTCCTTTCTTTTTTGATGTTCAGAGCAATAAAAATCCTTTTTTTGAAGTTTTCAAAGTTCCGAAATCCAAAGGCATTTCGTTTGATAAGTTTGATGAGATTATTGGTCGCTTCTAATTTGGCGTTTGAATAGGGTAGTTGAAGGGCGTTGACGATTTTCTCTTTGTTCTTTAGAAAGGTTTTAAAGACAGTCTGAAAAAGAGGATGAACCATCTTAAGATTGTCCTCAATGAGTCCGAAAAATTTGTCTGCCTCCTTGTTCTGAAAGTGAAAAAGTAGGAGCTGGTAGAGATGATAGTGGTGTTTCAAGTCTTCCGAATAGCTCAAAAGCTTGTCTAGAATCTCTTTATTGGTCAAGTGCATACGAAAAGTAGGGCGATAAAAACGTTTATCGCTGAGTTTACGACTATCCTGTTGAATGAGTTTCCAGTAACGCTTGATAGCCTTGTATTCATGAGATTTTCGCTCAAACTGATTCATGATTTGAACACGGACACGATTCATAGCACGGCTAAGATGTTGGACAATATGGAAACGATCTAGAACGATTTTAGCATATGGAAAAAGCTGTTTAGCTAAGGCATAGTAGGGACTAAACATATCCATAGAAATGATTTTCACCTGACAACGAACGACTCTATCGTAGCGCAGAAAGTGATTTCGGATGACAGCTTGTGTTCTACCTTTAAGAACGGTGATAATGTTGAGATTATCAAAGTCTTGTGCAATGAAACTCATCTTTCCCTTAGTGAAGGCATACTCGTCCCAGGACATAATCTCTGGAAGATGATAAAAATCATGCTTAAAACGGAAGTCATTAAGCTTGCGAATGACAGTTGAGGTTGAAATGGATAGCTGATGGGCAATATCAGTCATAGAAGTCTTTTCAATCAGTTTTTGAGCAATTTTTTGGTTGATGATACGAGGAATTTGATGATTCTTCTTGACGAGAGAGGTCTCGGAGACCATCATTTTAGAGCAGTGATAGCACCTGAAACGACGCTTTCTGAGGAGGATTCTAGTAGGCATACCAGTTGTTTCAAGGTAAGGAATTTTCGATGGTTTTTGGAAGTCATATTTCTTCATTTGATTTCCGCAATCAGGGCAAGCTGGAGCATCGTAGTCCAGTTTAGCGATGATTTCTTTGTGGGTATTCTATTGATGACATCCATAAATTGGATATTAGGGTCTTTAATGTCTAGTAGTTTTGTGATAAAATGTAATTGTTCCATAGGATTCTTTCTAATGATGGTTTGGTCGCTTTTCATTATAGATCTTATGGGACTTTTTTTCTACAATAAAAACGGCTCCATAATATCTATAGGGGATTTACCCACTACAAATATTATAGAGCCATAACTAATTATAGAAAGGAAGTAAATTTGCTTCCTTTTTTCTATGCAGTCGATCCTTATAGGGAGAACTTCCTATTTTCAAGGTAAAAATAAAAAGCCCTATAATAAGGGCCAATTGTATTTAGGAGACTAAACTTCAAATTCATAGAGTGCTGTAGAGAGATAACGTTCACCGTTATCTGGTGCTAGAGCAAGGACTTGTTTACCTGTACCTAATTTTTTGGCAATCTCGATGGCTCCGTAGATAGCTGCAGCTGAAGAAATCCCTACAAGGAAACCTTCTTTTCCACCAATTTCACGGCCGAGTGCTAGAGCATCGTCTGACGTTACACGAACGATACCATCATAAGCCTTTGTATCCAGTGTATCAGGAATAAATCCAGCTGATATACCTTGAATTTTGTGTGGTCCAGGTTTTTCACCAGATAGAATAGCAGATTCGTCTGCCTCTACTGCAAAAACTTGAATGTTAGAATTTGCTGATTTGAGTGCATGAGAAACACCAGAAATCGTTCCACCGGTACCCACTCCAGCAACAAAGGCATCTAGTCCATCTTTACCGAAAGCAGCTAGTATTTCAGCTCCTGTTGTTCTTTCGTGTACTTCTGGATTTGCTGGGTTGTCAAATTGAAGAGGAAGGAAACCATCACGTTCAGCAGCGATTTCTTGAGCCTTAGCAATAGCACCTTTCATTCCTTCGCTACCAGGAGTAAGGACGAGTTCAGCACCATAGGCTTGGATAATCTTACGTCGTTCCACGCTCATAGTTTCAGGCATAACGATAACAACTTTATACCCTTTAGCAGCCCCTACCCATGAAAGTCCAATACCAGTGTTTCCACTTGTTGCTTCAACAATAGTAGAACCAGGTTTCAGAATACCGTCTTGTTCAGCTTTTTCAATCATGCTAAGAGCAATACGGTCTTTTACAGAAGAACCAGGGTTAAATGCTTCAAGTTTTACATAGACATCTGCAGCACCTTCTGGCACAATGTTGTTGAGTTTAACAATCGGAGTTTGGCCGATTAGTTCAGTAATGTTGTTATAAATAGACATATGAATACCTCTTTGTATAAGATATCTCTAGTATAACGCTATCTATACCATTTGTAAAATATAGAAATCCTATCGAAGTGATAGGATTTTTTTATATCACAGGTCTAAGCCATTAATTTTTAAGCGATTGTGATAGGCTAATTCTAGTAAATAGGTGTAAAGGAGAACGATATTCGTTTTCTTTTTGAATTGCTTCATTTTCTAGTAGGTCTTGGCAAGCATCTTTTTATGCTGCTAATTAAAGTAGCGGTGAAAATATCAGTGAAACACTGTATTATCTATTATTTACACTAAGTTTACAGGAACTTCAACTTCTCGTAAACCTTGATCAGTTAAGGTAACTTTTCCATTAAAAAATTCCACAAGTGAAGCTTTAATAGTTTCTTTTTCTTCTTTATCAACATAAATCATCGTATTGACTTGATCTGTAAAGTTTGTATCCAGTTCCATGAGATTATGTTCTTTAAGGAAGTTATTATATTCTTGGTACTGAGCGTAAGACATTTGAATAGCAATGCCAGCCTGTTCCTTTATTTCAATGATGCCAATTTCTTTGACAGCTAAGGCAACACTGCCAGCGTAAGCACGAATCAATCCTCCAGCGCTAGTTTAATGCCACCAAAGTAGCGTGTCACTACCACACAGACGTTAGTAAGATTGTGATTTTCTAGTACCCCAAGCATGGGAACGCCAGCAGTCCCACTGGGCTCACCATCATCACTTGTACGTTTGATTTCACTACGTTCCCCAATAATAAATGCAGAGCAGTTATGCGTCGCTTTGTAGTGTTCTTTTTTGATGGTGGTAATGAAGTCACGAGCCTCTTCTTCGCTATAAACACGCTTGGCATGGCAGATAAAGCGGGATTTTTTGATTTCTTCTTGGACTTGTCCGTCCTCTTTAATTGTTTTAAATTCCATGATTTAATTGTACTAAAAAATCATCTAAAGTGCTAGGTTTTTACGAATAAAGAAGTATGAAAGTAAATCCAAACTATCTCGGTCGTTTGTTTACTGAGAATGAATTAACAGAAGAGGAACGTCAGTTGGCGGAGAAACTTCCAGCAATGAGAAAGGAGAAAGGGAAACTTTTCTGTCAACGTTGTAATAGTATTATTCCAGAGGAGTGGTATTTGCCTATCGGTGCTTACTATTGTCGAGAGTGCTTGCTGATGAAGCGAGTCAGGAGTGACCAAGCTTTATACTATTTTCCGCAGGAGGATTTTCTGAAGCAAGATGTTCTTAAATGGAGTGGTAAATTAACTCCTTTTCAAGAGAAGGTATCAGAGGGACTGATTCGAGCAGTAGACAAGCAGGAGCCAACCTTGGTTCACGCTGTAACAGGAGCTGGAAAGACAGAAATGATTTATCAAGTTGTGGCTAAGGTGATTAATAGGGGTGGTGCAGTGTGTTTGGCCAGTCCTCGCATAGATGTTTGTTTGGAGCTGTACAAGCGCCTGCAAGATGATTTTGCTTGCGAGATATCTTTACTACACGGAGAATCAGAGCCGTATTTTCGAACACCACTAGTTGTTGCGACGACCCATCAGTTATTGAAGTTTTATCAAACTTTTGATTTGCTGATAGTGGATGAGGTAGACGCCTTTCCTTATGTTGACAATCCCACGCTTTACCATGCTGTCAAGAATAGTGTAAAGGAGAATGGGCTGAGAATCTTTTTAACAGCGACTTCGACTGATGAGTTAGATAGGAAGGTTCGCTTAGGAGAACTAAAAAGACTGAGTTTACCGAGACGGTTTCATGGAAATCCGTTGATTATTCCAAAACCTGTCTGGTTATCAGATTTTAATCGCTACTTAGATAAGAATCGTTTGTCGCCAAAGTTAAAGTTCTATATTGATAAGCAGAGAAAGACAGCTTATCCGTTACTCATTTTTGCATCAGAAATTAAAAAAGGGGAGCAGTTAAAAGAAATCTTACAGGAGCAATTTCCAAATGAGAAAATTGGTTTTGTATCTTCTGTAACAGAGGATAGATTAGAGCAGGTACAAGCATTTCGAGATGGAGAACTGACAATACTTATCAGTACGACGATATTGGAGCGTGGAGTCACTTTCCCTTGTGTGGACGTTTTCGTAGTAGAGGCCAATCATCGTCTGTTTACCAAGTCTAGTTTGATTCAGATTGGTGGACGAGTTGGACGAAGCATGGATAGACCGACAGGAGATTTGCTTTTCTTCCATGACGGGTTAAATGCTTCAATCAAAAAGGCAATTAAGGAAATTCAACAGATGAATAAGGAGGCGGGTCTATGAAGTGTTTATTATGTGGGCAGACTATGGAGGCTGTTTTAACTTTCAGTAGTCTTTTACTTCTGAAGAATGATGTCTCCTGTCTTTGTTCAGACTGTGACTCTACTTTTGAGAGGATTGGAGAAGAGAACTGTCCAAACTGTATGAAAACAGGTTTGTCAACGATGTGTAAAGATTGTCAATTTTGGTGTAAAGAAGGAGTTGAAGTCAGTCATAGAGCGATTTTTACTTACAATCAAGCTATGAAGGATTTTTTCAGTCGGTATAAGTTTGATGGAGACTTCCTTTTAAGAAAAGTGTTCGCTTCATTTTTAAGTGAGGAGTTAAAAAAGTACAAAGAGTATCAATTTGTTGTCATTCCTCTAAGTCGTGATAGATATGCTGATAGAGGATTTAATCAGGTTGAAGGTTTAGTTGATGTAGCAGGCTTTGCGTATCTGGATTTATTAGAAAAGAGAGAAGAGCGAGCTAGTTCTTCTAAAAGTCGCTCAGAGCGTTTGGAGACAGAATTTCCTTTCTTTATTAAAAGTGGAGTCACTATTCCTAAAAAAATCCTACTTATAGATGATATTTATACTACTGGAACAACTATAAATCGTGTGAAGAGACTGCTGGAAGAAGCGGGTGCTGAGGATGTGAAAACATTTTCCCTTGTAAGATGAGGAAAAAATTTGCAAAAATAAAATGAAAGCGTTATAATGAAATCAGAAAAACAAAAATGTTTAGAAAGAAGGTACTCATATGATTAAATATAGTATCCGTGGTGAAAACCTAGAAGTAACAGAAGCAATTCGTGATTATGTAGTTTCTAAACTCGAAAAAGATCGAAAAGTATTTTCAAGCTGAACAAGAGTTGGATGCTCGAGTTAACTTGAAGGTGTATCGTGAAAAAACTGCTAAAGTGGAGGTAACGATTCCACTTGGATCAATTACTCTTCGTGCAGAAGATGTGTCTCAAGATATGTATGGTTCAATTGACCTTGTAACCGATAAAATTGAACGTCAGATTCGTAAAAATAAAACAAAAATCGAGCGTAAAAATAATAAAAAAATAAAGGTAGCAAACTAGTCAATTATTTACAGATGCTTTGGTGGAAGATCCAAATGTTGTTCAGTCTAGAGTTGTTCGTTCAAAACAAATTGATTTTAAAAACCAATGGATTTGGAAGAAGCAATTCTGCAAATGGATTTATTGGGTCATGATTTCTTTATCTATGTGGATGTTGAAGATCAAACAACTAATGTGATTTATCGTCGCGAAGATGGCGAAATTGGCTTGTTAGAAGTTAAAGAATCGTAATATTTTTGTAAAAATTTTTTTGGCCCAGAGCCAAAAACCGAAGAGGACCAATAGGTTTCTCTTCTTTTTTGTTGTTCAGATTACTATGATGTAAATATAGAAGATTTGTACAAACTTATCTTGTTTCATGGTAATGGTTTAGACTGATTTTTTTCGAACTTACTGATATGGTTTAGAATATAAAATTGATAAGATTTCTTTGTTGAGGTATGGATACTACTTTTTGATTAACAATCTTTTAGGATAAAGCTTCTTTTGTTTTTAAGTCTACAGCTAAGAGATTATAAGATATTGTAAAAGTATTATTTAATCATATAATCAGCTCTCTGTGCTGGAGTTAATAAATTAATAGTTAAGCTAGAACTTACTTGTTATCTTAATTGAATAAATCATATAAAATAGTTATGTCAGATGCTTTTATTCCTCTTGTATTTGTGATATAATTAACCAGTAAATGATTTAGTGATAAATTTTGCTATTCTATTTTGAAATAAAGAAGGCATTAGGAAAGGAGTAAGATATGAGACAGCTAGCTAAGGATATTGACAGCTTTTTGAATGAGGTGATTTTGCAGGCTGAAAATCAGCATGAAATCTTGGTAGGCCATTGTACAAGTGAGGTTGCTTTAACCAATACTCAGGAGCATATCCTCATGCTCTTGTCAGAGGAGTCTTTAACTAATTCAGATTTAGCTCGTCGCTTAAATGTTAGCCAGGCAGCTGTAACTAAGGCCATTAAGTCTTTGGTCAAGGAAGGAATGTTGGAAACATCTAAAGATCCTAAGGATGCGCGTGTTATCTTTTATCAGTTGACTGATTTGGCTCGCCCAATAGCTGAGGAACACCACCATCACCATGAGCATACGCTTTTAACTTATGAACAAGTGGCGACTCAGTTTACTCCAAATGAACAAAAAGTGATTCAGCGATTTTTTTGACTGCTTTTAGTAGGAGAAATTAAATAATGCGATATATTACAGTAGAGGATTTATCCTTCTATTATGATAAGGAGCCGGTTCTGGAACATATCAACTACAGTGTTGATAGTGGAGAATTTGTGACTTTAACTGGAGAAAATGGGGCAGCTAAGACGACACTGATCAAGGCCAGTCTTGGAATCCTTCAGCCACGCATTGGAAAGGTGAGCATTTCAAAGACAAATACGCAGGGTAAGAAATTGAGAATAGCCTATCTTCCTCAACAGATTGCCAGTTTTAATGCAGGTTTTCCAAGTACGGTTTATGAATTTGTCAAGTCAGGTCGCTATCCACGAAAGGGTTGGTTCCGTCGTTTGAATGCTCATGATGAGGAGCATATCAAGGCCAGTTTGGATTCAGTTGGCATGTGGGAACATCGAGACAAACGCTTGGGTTCTCTTTCTGGGGGCCAAAAGCAGCGAGCGGTAATCGCGCGTATGTTTGCTTCTGACCCAGATGTGTTTATCCTAGATGAGCCAACAACAGGTATGGATGCAGGCAGTAAAAATGAGTTTTACGAACTCATGCACCACAGTGCCCATCATCATGGTAATGCTGTTTTGATGATTACCCATGATCCTGAAGAAGTTAAGGACTATGCGGACCGCAATATCCATCTAGTCCGTAATCAAGATTCACCATGGCGTTGCTTTAATGTTCATGAGAATGATCAGGAGGTGGGCCATGCTTAGTTTATTATCTTATGACTTTATGCAGCGTGCCTTTCTGGCTGTTATTGCTATGAGTCTTTTCTCGCCAGTTCTTGGAACCTTCCTTATCTTGCGTCGCCAGAGTTTGATGAGTGATACCCTCAGCCACGTCTCACTTTCAGGTGTAGCCTTTGGTCTGGTTCTAGGGATTTCTCCGACTATTTCCACTATTGCTATTGTCTTGATTGCAGCGGTCTTTCTGGAGTATCTCCGTACGGTTTACAAGAGCTTTATGGAAATTGGGACAGCTATTCTCATGTCAACAGGTCTGGCTGTTTCTCTGATTGTCATGAGCAAGGGTAAAAGCTCTAGTTCAATGAGTTTGGACCAGTATCTTTTTGGTTCAATCGTGACTATCAGCGAAGAGCAGGTTATTTCCCTCTTTGTCATTGCGGCGGTTGTTTTGATTTTGACCTTCCTCTTCCTTCGTCCGATGTACATTTTGACCTTTGATGAGGATACAGCCTTTGTGGATGGCCTGCCAGTTCGTACCATGTCCATTCTTTTTAACATGGTGACAGGGGTGGCCATTGCCCTTATGATTCCTGCTGCAGGAGCTCTTCTGGTATCGACCATCATGGTCTTACCAGCTAGTATTGCCCTTCGTCTGGGGAAAAACTTTAAATCGGTTATGCTGCTAGCCAGTGCTATTGGATTTTTGGGAATGGTAGCAGGACTTTACATTTCCTACTATGCAGAAACACCTGCAAGTGCAAGTATAACGATTATCTTTGTAAGTGTCTTTTTACTGATCAGTTTAGTAAGACGTTTTATCAAATAGGAGAATGACATGAAAAAAATTGGCCTATTGCTAGCCAGTCTATGTACTCTGTTTTTAGTGGCTTGTTCCAATCAAAAGCAGGCAGATGGCAAATTAAATATTGTGACAACCTTTTACCCTGTCTATGAATTTACCAAACAAGTCGCAGGAGATACGGCTAATGTAGAGCTCCTAATCGGTGCTGGTACAGAACCCCATGAATATGAACCGTCTGCCAAGGCGGTTGCCAAAATCCAAGATGCAGATACCTTTGTCTATGAAAATGAAAACATGGAAACATGGGTCCCTAAATTGCTAGAATCTATGGATAAGAAAAAGGTCAAAACCATCAAGGCGACAGGCGACATGTTACTCTTACCAGGTGGTGAGGAAGAAGAGGGAGACTATGACCATGGAGAAGAAGGCCATCATCATGAGTTCGATCCCCATGTTTGGTTATCACCAGTTCGTGCCATTAAACTAGTAGAGCACATCCGTGACAGCTTGTCAGCAGATTATCCTGATAAAAAAGCCATTTTTGAGAAGAATGCTGCTGCCTATATCGAAAAATTGCAAGCCTTGGATAAGGCTTATGCAGAAGGCTTATTTCAAGCCAAACAAAAGAGCTTTGTGACTCAACACGCAGCCTTTAACTATCTCGCTTTGGACTACGGACTCAAGCAAGTCGCTATCTCGGGACTTTCTCCAGATGCAGAGCCATCAGCAGCTCGCTTGGCAGAATTGACAGAGTACGTCAAGAAAAATAAAATTGCCTATATCTACTTTGAAGAAAATGCTTCACAAGCCCTTGCTAATACACTTTCAAAAGAGGCAGGTGTCAAAACAGATGTCCTCAATCCTTTAGAAAGTCTGACAGAAGAGGATACCAAGGCTGGAGAAAACTACATCTCCGTTATGGAGAAAAACCTCAAGGCTTTGAAACAAACAACGGACCAAGAGGGTCTAGCTATAGAACCTGAAAAGGCAGAGGATACCAAGACAGTCCAAAATGGTTACTTTGAGGATGCAGACGTCAAGGACCGCACCTTGAGTGACTATGCAGGTAACTGGCAATCAGTTTATCCTTTCCTTGAAGATGGAACTTTTGACCAAGTCTTTGACTACAAGGCTAAGTTGACTGGTAAGATGACTCAGGCTGAGTACAAGGCTTACTATACAAAAGGCTACCAGACAGATGTCACTAAGATCAATATCACTGATAACACTATGGAATTTGTTCAAGGTGGACAAAGCAAGAAATACACTTACAAGTATGTGGGTAAGAAAATCTTGACTTACAAGAAAGGTAATCGTGGCGTGCGCTTCCTTTTTGAAGCCACAGATGCGGATGCTGGACAATTCAAGTATGTTCAGTTTAGTGACCACAATATCGCCCCAGTTAAGGCAGAACATTTCCATATCTTCTTTGGAGGAACAAGCCAAGAAGCCCTCTTTGAAGAAATGGACAACTGGCCAACCTACTACCCAGATAACCTATCTGGACAAGAAATCGCCCAAGAAATGTTGGCGCATTGATGAGAAATCGACTAGTTCATAAGAGCTAGGCGGTTTTTGGATACTAGATGGCTAATTTCATTATAGATCTTTCAGATACCTAAGGAACTTTAAACAATAAATAAAATTCTTGAAATCTTAGCGCTTGTGTGTTAGAATAAATTTAATGGGTAAGGTTCATTAGAACACCAAATCCCTTAACTATTGCAGTAGTTAAGGGATTTTTTGACGTATCTTAGCGATTTAACGGGTGTTTATAGGCTAGTCATTCGGTCTACTTCTTACCATCTAGCCATTTGCAGACGAAATACAAGATAATTCCTGCTATGACGTCCGCTACAATAGTAAGAACGAGCTCTGGGGCAAGGTTCATTAGTTTCACCTCCTCTCACGAACCGTAAGGAACGTAATCGGTAACCGATGACAAAAATAGTATACCACACTACATTCAGATCATCAAGATCACTTAATTCTTGAAATATCAGATTGCGGTTCACTGCAATGGTGTTTTTTGTGAGTCTTTTAAAGGGTTTAACCGTTACTTGTTTCGTTTCTTTGTCCACGGTTTTAAAAGCTCAGATAGTATGTTGATAAGCCATGAAGCTAGAAATACTGTAAGTAAAGTTTCTAGCATATGTAACACTTCCTTAATTAAGTTGAGGGGCGAAAACAGAGGGTTTTCGCAAGTCCTCGTATATTATCATTGCAAAATCTGTTCGACTTGCTTTGTTTACTGATGGAAAAGAATCTCATAAATGATAGTCAAACTCCACTCCTTTAAAAAGATTTGTTAAATAATTCACAAATAATTGAAAACGGATACAAAAAGTAATATAATGTGGTTAAATAAATAGCGCAAAGCGCAGGAGGAAATGCATATGGCTACATTTTATGTTCCGGCAGTCAACCTTATTGGAAAAGGTGTTGTAAATGAGGTTGGTCCTTATATTAAGGAACTAGGCTATAAAAAGGCACTTTTGGTGACAGATAAGTTCATCGAGACAAGTGATATTTTGCCTAAGATCTTAAAACCACTAGATGCTGAAGGCATTGAATATGTGATTTATAGCGATGTGGAACCTAATCCGACTTGTAAAAATGTTACAGATGGTGTCCATACCTTGCAAGAAAACAAATGTGATTTCATCATTAGTGTTGGGGGTGGTTCACCACAGGATGCGGCTAGTTGTATTTCCATCATCGCAACAAATGGTGGTTCACCACAGGATTATGAAGGGCTCCATAAGTCTACTAAAAAAGGCTTGCCAGTTGTTGCTATCAATACAACCGCAGGGACTTCAGCAGAGATTACGATTAACTACGTGATTACTGATGAAGAACGCAAGGTTAAAATGGTCATGGTTGATAAAAATAGTCTTGCTCTTATATCAGTCAATGATCCAGAGCTCATGCTTTCTAAACCGAAAGATTTAACTGCAGCGACAGGTATGGATGCTCTTACTCACGCTGTAGAAGCCTTGGTAACACCAGGGGCATATGATGTGACCAAAAACTCTCTATTGGGGCGATTGAACTTATCAAAGAATATTTACCACGTGCAGTCGCAAATGGACATGATATTGAAGCGCGTGAAGCCATGGTCAATGCGATTTTCCTCGGTGGTATGAGCTTTAACAATGCTGGTCTCGGCTATGTTCATTCAATGGCTCACCAACTTGGTGCAGTCTATAACCTACCTCATGGAGTTTGTTGTGCTATGCTTCTTCCAGTTGTGGAACGTGAAAATGCTAAACGTGTACCATTAGCTTTCCGTAATGTAGCCAAAGCCTTGGGTCTCCATATTGAAGGCAAAACAGATGAAGAGTGTGCTTCTTATGCCATTACTGAGATTGAAAAACTATCTGAGACTGTAGGTATTCCTAAGAAACTCACTGAACTTGGTATCGAAGAAAAAGAATTTGATTTTGAATACCTTTCTAAAAATGCCTTGATTGACGCCTGTGCACCAGGTAACCCATTTATGCCAACTTTGGAAGAAACGATTGCCTTTTATAAAGAGTTGTTTTAGTTAGATTAGGCTAAAACAGGACAATTCAGCTCCAAATATTGACATTTCAGGAAAAATCGCAGTAAAAACTGCCTCTCCTTCTTTAAATGTGTTATAATACAGGAAATATAACGATGGAGGTCACAATGATGACAGCTTTTTTCATAATTTTTGTGGTGGTTTGTGTGCTCCTCTTGGGGCTAGTCATGCTGAGTACAGTTTATGTAGTCCGCCAGCAATCAGTAGCAATTATTGAGCGTTTTGGGAAATACCAAAAGACTGCTAATAGTGGGATTCATCTGAGAATGCCTTTTGGAATTGATTCGATTGCAGCTCGCATCCAACTGCGTTTATTGCAGAGTGATATTGTAGTTGAAACCAAGACTAAGGATAATGTTTTCGTCATGTTAAATGTGGCGACTCAGTATCGTGTGAATGAGCAGAGCGTGACAGACGCTTACTATAAATTGACACGTCCAGAATCTCAGATAAAGTCTTATATCGAAGATGCGCTTCGTTCTTCTGTTCCTAAATTAACCTTGGATGAGTTGTTTGAGAAAAAAGACGAAATTGCCCTTGAGGTACAACATCAAGTGGCTGATGAAATGACAACTTACGGATACATTATTGTCAAAACCTTGATTACGAAGGTAGAGCCGGACGCAGAAGTCAAGCAGTCTATGAATGAAATCAATGCGGCCCAACGCAAGCGAGTTGCTGCGCAAGAATTAGCGGAAGCAGATAAGATTAAAATCGTCACTGCAGCTGAAGCTGAAGCAGAAAAAGATCGCCTTCATGGGGTAGGGATTGCCCAACAACGGAAGGCCATTGTAGACGGATTGGCAGAGTCTATCACAGAACTCAAGGAAGCCAATGTTGGCATGACAGAAGAGCAAATCATGTCCATCCTCTTGACCAACCAGTATTTGGACACCTTGAATACCTTTGCTTCTAAAGGAAATCAAACGATCTTTTTACCAAATACTCCAAATGGTGTGGATGATATTCGTACACAACTCTTGTCAGCTCTCCGTGCTGATAAGAAGATGTGATGAAAAGAATTTTATATTATTAAATCTTTATCAGTCGATTTTATGAATCTTAAAATAGTGAGCAATTACAATTCTGTATAACAGAAAAATTGTAGTTGTTCGCTATTTGTTTTTGTATTAGGCTCTTTTTTGGGGGAGAGGGGATTTTTACCAGGCTATCCCCAACCTTATCGTCTACTTGCTTTCGTGATATCTACTATCGTCCTGATAAGAAGTGGATTGGGTATAACCGTTGTGTACGGAATATTGAACAGTCAGACTATGGAAATAATCTACAGTTATGGGGAAACAGCAACAGATTCCTGGGTTGCAGATAGAAACCAGCTAACCTATGCAGACCAGTTTATTTGGATAGGAGTAGATTATATCTGTGAACTGACTCCTTGGTACTCTCAAAATGATACTCCGGTTAAAAGATCTTGTTTTGGTATTGTCGATACACCAGGGATCCCTACAAATGATTATTATCTCTATCAAAGTTAATGGGTTGACAGTAGTCAGCATCCAATGGTTCATATTCTTCCTCACTGGAATTGGGAAATCCACAAAAGTTATCAACAAGTTGTGGATAAGTATGGAGATATCCTTGTTGGAGTTTATTCAAATGCCCTGTCTGTAGAGGTTTTTCAATGGAAAATTCCAGAGAGAAAAGACCTTTCAGGAAAAAGATTCCATCTGGTAGAAGATAGGGTAGTAGCTGCAGGTAAACCAGCCAAGATTGGCTTACGTTCAGAGAGGTCACAACTGGATGCATATGGTCAAGATCTCCTCTATCTTTATTTGATTTTTTGGACAAAGATGGGAACTGGGTACCAAGTGTATTTAATCAGCTTCATTTTTAGATTGACGAACTTACTTGGATTATGGGTGTAGATAAGGACAGACAAGCTAGTAGCGAACGCTATCAAGCTTAGAAAATAGTCGTTTTAAAGGCAAGGCCTTCCATGGCAGAGAACTTGTTCTGGTTTAGAGTTTGGATCAAGCTGGACAAGTAAAAGTCAAAGCCTGTACCATTGGATTAGAGATAGCAATTTTTGAATTCTCAGTAGGGCAAGTAGAGCAATTCTTTTCACTTGGACAGGACAGAAGGTTTGATATTCAGGTAGAAAATCTGCTAGCTTTTTAAAGAAGGGGATAGACAATTAAACTTTATCCACAAATTGTGGATAATTTTGTGAATAAAATAGGAGATAAGCAAGTCCTTGGGGATGTGTTGGTAGTAGGCAAGCTGTCATTAATCAAGTGTTTCTCCATTGTTTATCAGCAGGATATTTATATATTTGTTAGTTTATCAATATCAAATCTATTAACTTCATTTGTAGATTGCAGAAAGTCCTGCTTTACAAGATTCTGTCTCTGTAGGCCCGATTCGTATCTATAGGGGAAAAGGTTCTTATCCCATTTCCTTTATCCATTTTAGTTCTAATACTGTTTATGATCAGGAATGGGGGAGATCAGGAGGAACCTGAATGTTTTAATCTAGTAAAATTGGATGTGCGTGGCTACTACAGAGTTCCAAGTTTTGCCAGTATTGACCAAGATTTCTCACTACAGAACTTCCCAACTATTACAAAAAGCATCTGTTACAGTTCTATATTTGCAGAAAAAGTCTAGCTGCCATCAAGGAAGATATGCTTCACCTGATTGTTGAGTGAAAAGAAGGCACGCTTCATATAGAAGACAGTATTTTAATTGAACCAGGAACAGATGTAGATGGAATCGCCTATCATGATGAAATCAAGCTCTTGTAATTTCAAGCTAGTGAAACACAAAAAAATGGAGCTGTCCTACCTTCAAGTTTACTGGAGATAAAAGCTTGGATTCCTATCTAAATTTGACCGTTTATGGACAACTTTTGGATCAGCTTTATATTTTAGTTAAAATGAGATAAAATCCTTTCTTCTCCGATAACCGTTGAGATTGCAAGTCAGCAGTTGGGTATGACAGTAGCGAAGCTTGAGGAGTTACTATAAAATAGAAATGGACATGTTATCGAACTAGATAGTATGTTTTGTGTAATCATTTTTCCGAATGATTTCTTTTTTTGCGGGGAAGAATATCTAGTTTTATACATCAAACTTATTTATTTTACTAAAGTCAAAAAAATGTATCCGCTATCTTTCCGAATGGCATCAAAAAAATTTTTTTATAATTGATTGGATAATATTGGATATATTTATGCAGAAAAGTATTTAAAAAAATTCAGTAGCTGGTTTTCTGAAAATCGTTTGCTTTCCCAAAAAGGCTTTTGGCGAAAAATTTAAAAATCAAATTAGTTGCATATATATTAAAAAAATAAAGTAAAATAGTCAATGCAAAAAAATTCACATTAACTATAATAACTAGCCGTTGCTTTAAGAAACGGTTAGTTTTTATGTGAAAATCTAAAATATATTTCAAAAAGGAGATCCAAATTAATGGACAACAAAAATTCTATGAGTCGTGCTGAGCGTCTACGTCGTGAAAAGGTCACGCGTTACTCGATTCGTAAATATAGCTTTGGAGCGGCCAGTGTAGCAGTCGCTGCTCTTTTCATGTTCTTAGGTAATGGAGCTGTATCAGCTAATGAGCTAAGCAAACAAGATGCACCATCTGTAGAAGCTCCAGCGCTAGCCTCTGAAGACAGCCCAACCTTAGCAGAAAGCACACCAGCAGTGCAACCAAGTGTAGAAGAGTCTACTACTAAGCCAGAAGAACCAATAACTCCAGCTTTGGATAAAACTAAACTAGAAAGCTATATTTCAGAAATTAAATCAAAACTTGCTGCAGGCAAGTATGATAATAAAACAGAGGAGAGTCTTGCTCTTTTGACAGGTGAATTGGCTTCTGCTGAGGCTGTACTCGCTTCTGCAACGTCTCAAGATGAATTGAACACAGCATACAGAAACCTTGTTACTACAGAAAGCTCAAAATTAAAATCAAATCAACAGAGAAAAAAGTAACTCCAGCAGTAGATACAACTGAAGGAAAAGAAACTGTAGGTAAAAAAGCAGAAAACACAGAAAAGAAATCTGATTCAAACTCAATTGAAAACACAGGTTCAAAAGATCCACGTAATGGGAAAGAGATGGATAAAGATAATGCGTTCAGAACAGAAGCAACTGCTGCAACGCATGAAGCAACAACAAACAAAGTAGGAAACATTAGTTACACTATGGAGTTTTCTGATGATGCTAAAAAGGAAATTTATCTTTATAACCAAGAAGATACAAATATTGATATCACTGTGAATTCCACTGCAGGAAATATTAGTTCAGTAAAAGTTAGAGGTGGGGGTAACAGAGCACTTGATGAAGCAACTAAAGATAGTGCTGTTCAAATTGATGGATTTGGTTGGAGTTATAAGCAAACTGTAACTGAAACACCTGGCCCAGTAACGATGAATATTACTGGTAAGACTAATGAAAGATTTTTAGGTCTTGCTAATACTAATAGACGTGAAGATCAAAATTCGGTTTTAGGAGATAGATATTTAGTAGTTGCAGATGCAGCAGGTGGAAGTGTCAGCGCAGCTTCTAATGGTTCAAATCAACCTGGATTCTTCAAATTAGTTGTTAAATCTCAAACATACAAATACAGTATCCAACAACCAGAATTAAATGGAGATAAAATTGGTGTATCTGATATTAACAACTTAACTGCAGCAGATATTCAAAAAATTAAAGACCAAATTAATATTGAATACTCTAAAACAAGTACAGACGCAAGATTAACTTCTAAAAAAAGGTACTGCATTAGAAAATAAATCTGATGTTGTTAAAAAAATATCGAAATAAGTGGCGGAAATATTACTGTAACTTACAACGATGATTCTACAGATACAGCAACAATCGATAGCGTTGTACGTAATAATACAAAACCAACAGTAGAAATTCAATATTCTGACCCAGCACCTAATAAAAAAGAAGTCTATGTTTACGCATCAGAAGTGAATTCTTTTGATATTAAAATCAAAGATGATAGCGGTAAACTTGCAAGTGCAGAATTAAGAAGAGGTAGTAACCAATCGTTTAAAGACGTAGCAGGAGAAACAAATAAACAAAATACGGAATATGGATTCACTGCTAATAAATTCACTTCTGAAACAACAGCAACAGCAGAAAATCCAACAGTAATCACATATACTGGAACACCTGCTCCTGAAGGAAATTTACAAAAGAAAAAAATTTGAAGCTGCGATTCAAAATGGAGGAACTCCATTAGGGTGGCGTTTTGTAAGAGCTATTGATAAAGATGGAGCAGATGCTAGGGGTGACGGAGGAACAGCAGCCGACCCAACTGCGGTTAATGTCATTCTTAAACCTCAAACTCTAAAATATGATATTCAAACTCCAGCAGAAGCAGATAAAGTAGCCGTAACAGATGCTTCAAATGTAACAGATACTGAATTTGCAAGAGTTAAAGAGAAAATTAAATTAGAATATTCTCAAAATAACCCAGATGAGCGTTTAGCGGATAAAAAAGGTACATTGGTGGATGTACAAGAACAATCTTCACGTATTCAATCAATTACTAGAGATGCAGATGATAATGTAGTTGTAACATACGCCGATGGTTCAAAAGATAAAAAACCTTTATCAGAATTAGTTCGTGTAAACAATGCTCCAGAAGTCAAAATCCCTTACTCTGTAGATGGTAAGAAAGATGTATATGTATATGCAAATGAAGATGTCAATATTGATATTAAATATACAGATGACTCAGGAAAAAAATTGCTTCAGCTGTTGTTAACGGTGGAGGAAATCAACCGTTAAAAAGTAATAAATGAGGATAATCCTAATCTTTTAAATAATGAGTATGATATGACTGAAGAAAAGATTTCTGCTGAGACTCCAGCGACAGCTGAAAATCCTGCAATTGTTAAAATTCGTGGATTAGTAACGAAAGAAACACCAGGTCTTAAAGCGGATAAATTCCCTAAAGGAGATAATGATGAATATCGTTTAGTCACTCGTTACGCAACAGCAACAGATGCAGATGGACGAGCAATAGTAAATAACGCTACTGGTTCTTCATATGCAACTGACCCAGGTGCATTTACAATTGTATTAAAATCTCAAACGAAAAAATATGATATTAAAGAATTAGATGAAGCTAACAAAATTGTAGTGACTGATACTGCTAATATCCCAGCAGATGAGTTAGCTAAAATTAAAGAGAATATTCCTTTAGAATACTCTAAGAAAAATGAAGATAAAAACTTAGCGGATAAAAAAGGAACAGCAGTAGACAAGGCTGCTGCTGCAAAAGTAGTTGATACACTTGTTCAAAATGGAGATAAATTAGAAGTAACTTATAAAGATGGTTCTAAAGATACAATCCCAGTAGATAAGGTTGTGAAATTAGATAAACAACCAGCTATTGATGCAGTAAATAACAAAGCAACAGACCAAATCACAGCGATTAATAATAACGCTGCATTAACACCAGCTGAAAAAGAAAAAGCTATTGCTAAGGTAAACGAAGATAAAACAGCAGCATTAGGTAAAATTGATGAAGCTACAAACAATGGAGCAATTGAAACTGCTAAAAATGATGGAATTACAGCTGTTGGTAAAGTCAATCCAGTAGCTAAAGAAGCTGCCAAACAAGCTGTCGCAGATGCATTAAAAGCTAAAAATGATGCACTTGATGAGCGTGAAGATTTAACTCAAAAAGAAAAAGAAGATGCAAAAGCAGCTGCTAAAGTAGAAGCAGATAAAGCAATTGCTAAAATCGATGAACAACCAGATACTGCATCAACACCAGCAGAAGCAACAACAGCACAAACAGCAGTTGATACTGGAAAAACTGATGGTACGACTGCAATCGGTAAAATTAATCCAATCGGTAAACAAGCAGCATTAGATAAAATCGATGAAGCATTAAAAGCAAAAGAAAAAGAAATCGATGATCGTACTGATTTAACTGATGAAGAGAAAAAAGAAGTTAAAGATAAAGCTAAGAAAATTGCAGATGATAAAAAAAGCTGAAATTAATGCTAAGAAAAATAATGCTGATACAGAAGCAGAAGCTGGAACAATTCAAGGTGAAATCAATACAGCAGGTACTGATGGAGCAGCAGCTATTACAGCTTTTAGCAAAAGATCCAGCTAAAAAAAGCCAGAAGCTAATACAGCTGTGACAAATGCTGCTGAAGCTAAAAACAATCAATTCAACAAGATACTGCATTATCGCCAGAAGCTAAGAAAAAAACTTCAAGATGAAGTAGATGCAATTAAAAAGGCATCAGAAGAAGCAATTAATGGTGCTAAGAAAAATGCTGACGTTGATAAAGCTAAAAAAGCAGCTGAAACAGCCATTGCTGCTATTAACTCTGCACGTTTACCAGGAAATAAATTACTTGCGAAAAACCCAACCAATTTAGATGCTGAAGAACAAGAAACTTAAAAAAGCTATCGAAGCAGTAAACCCAGGGGCAACTGTAACAGTAAATCAAGATGGAAGTGCTAGTGTAACATTACCAAATGGTAAAACAGAAACATTAAAACAACCTGACTTAACAAAAGATGCAAGTGCTTTAGAGACAGTTGGTGGAGGAAATAACATTAACCGTCCAACAGATAAAGTGATTGTTAACAACCCTGATCAGTTAACTGCTGAAGATAAAGAAAAGATCAAAAAAGCAGTTCGTGATGTTAATCCTAATGCTGTAGTATCAATTGATGCTGCAGGAACAGTAACAGTTTCAACACCAGATGGGCATACAGCAGGTTTCCCAGCGAAAGAATTAGTACGTACATTAGCTGATGCAGGAAAAGATGGTTCAGGCAATACAGGAATTCTTAAACCAGCGGATAAAGTAGTTGGTAATGCAACTGATCCAGCTGATCAAGAAAAAGCAACTGCAAAACTGAAAAAATTAAATGGTGCAGATGCAACAGTTAAATATGATGCTGAAGGTAATGCAACAGTAGTTCTTAAAGATGGCACAATTGCTACAATTCCGGCTGCAGATTTATTTAAAACACCAGAAGATGCAAGCAAAGTAAACGGTGGAGATGACATCAATAAACCGAATGCTCAAACTGTTATAGCTGATATGGCAACATTAAGCTCAGAAGAACGCGCTAAAGTAAAAGAAGCGATTAAGGCAAAAGTTGAAGCAGTAAACCCAGGTGCGGTAGTAGTTGTAGATGACAAAGGAAATGCAATTGTAACAACACCAGAAGGAAAAACAGCAGTAATCGATGCAGATGATTTAATTAAAAAACCTAATGAAACATCAACTGCAAAAGCTGGTAACAACATCAATAACCCAGCGGATAGAGTACAAGTAGCAGATAAAGCTGAATTAACAGAGCCTGAACTTGGTAGAATTAAAGCAGCAGTTGAAGCAGTAAACCTAGGTGCAACAGTTGTCGTTGATGATAAAGGGAATGCAACAGTCACAACACCAGAAGGAAAAACAGCAACAATTCCAGTAGCTGATTTAGTGAAGACTTCATCTGATAAAGAAAATGTAAGTGGTGGAAACCAAGTAAATACTCCAGCAGATAGAGTAGTGGTAGAAAACCCAGCTGCATTAAACGATACAGATAAAGAAAAGATTAAAGCTGAAATCCTTAAAGTAAACCCAGGTGCTGAAGTAGTATTTGATACTAATGGAAATGCTACAGTAACAAATAAAGATGGCGTTGTAGCAACAATTCCAGCAACAGATTTAGTGAAAGCTAAAACTGAATTAGCAGATCCAACGAAACAAGATGCTGTAAACAAACCAGCAGACAAAGTTGTAGTTGATCCAGAGTTGGTAGATAATGCAGACGCAACATTACCTCAAACGGCTAAAGATGCGATTAAAGCAGCAGTTGAAGCAGTAAACCCAGATTCTACTGTAGTAGTTGACGAAAAAGGAAATGCAACAGTCACAACACCAGAAGGTAAAACTGTAGTTATTCCTAAAGCTGACTTAGTAAGAAAAGAAGCAGATAAAGAAACTGCAAAGCAGGAAACAGCATCAATAAACCAGCGGATAGAGTATTAGTAACAGATCCAACGAATATTGATGAAGCTGCTAAAAAAGCTATTGAAGAAAAAGTTAAAGCAGTAAATCCAGATGCAACAGTAGTAGTTGATGCTAAAGGAAATGCAACAGTGACAACAGCAGACGGTAAAACAGCAACAATCCCAGTAGCTGATTTAGTGAAAACAGCAGCTGATGCAGAAAATGCTAAAGCAGGTAATAATGTCAATAAACCAGCGGATAAAGTAACTGCTAACAAAGATAACTTACAACAAGCTGATAAAGACAAAATTAAAGAAGCAATTCTTAAAGTAAATCCAGAAGGAACAAAAGTATTTGTTGATGACAAAGGAAATGCAACAGTATCTACTCCAGATGGTAAAACAGCAACAATTCCAGTTGAAGATTTGGTAAAAGCTCCAACAGCTAAAGATGAAGTAAATGGTGGAAACAAAGTAAATACACCAGCAGATAAAGTAGTAGTAGCAAATCCAGCTGAATTAACAACTGAAGATAAGGATAAAATTGCTGAAAAAATCAAAGCAGTAAATCTAGATGCTAAAGTAGTATTTGATGACAAAGGAAATGCAACAGTCACAACGAAAGACGGAGCTGTAGCAACAATTCCAGCAGCTGACTTAGTGAAAACGAATAATGACTTAACAGATCCAGCTAAACAAGATGCAGTTAAGAAACCAGCTGATAAAACACTTGTTAAGAACCCAACTCAATTAAGTCAAGAAGAAAAAGATGCCATTAAAGCAGCTGTAGCAAAAGTAAATCCAGAAAATACAACAGTGGTTGTAGATGACAAAGGAAATGCAACAGTCACAACACCAGACGGTAAAACTGAAGTAATTCCAGCATCAGACCTAGTGAAAACTGCAAAAGAAGCTGAAGGTGCAAATGCAGGAAACAACATCAACAAACCAGCGGATAAAGTTTCAGCAACACCAGCAGACTTGACTGGAGATAAGAAAGACGAAGTTAAAGCTAAAATTCAAAAAGCTGTAGAATCAGTAAATCCAGGTGCAACTGTATTCGTAGACGATAAAGGGAACGCAACAGTCACAACGAAAGACGGTAAGACAGCAACAATCCCAGTTGAAGACTTACTGAAAGATCCAGCAGCTAAAGAAACTCCATCAGCAGGAAACAAAGTAAATACTCCAGCTGAAAAAGCACTTGTAGATCCGGCAGTATTGAATGATCCAAATGCAACATTACCACAAGATGTTAAAGATGCTATTCAAAAAGCTGTAGAATCAGTAAATCCAGGAGCAACAGTAGTAGTAGACGACAAAGGAAATGCGACAGTAACTGTAACAAATCCAGATGGAACTAAGGCTACAGCAACAATTCCAGCTTCTGATTTAGTGAAATCAAATGCTAAAGAAGATTTAGAAAATGCAGCTAAACAAGATGCGATTAAGAAACCTATCGATCAGACAGTAGTTGCAGATAAAAATGCTTTAACAGAGCCAGAAAAAGAAGCCATTAAAGCTAAAGTTCAAGAAGTAAATCCAGGAGCAACAGTAGTAGTTGATGCTAATGGAAATGCAACAGTAACAACTCCAGAAGGAAAAACAGCAGTAATTCCAGCGGATGATTTGGTGAAAACTGCAGATGAAGTATTAACGGATCCAAAAGCAGGTAATGTCATCAACAAACCAGCTGATAGAGAATTAGTGGCGGATAAAGATCACTTAACTCCTGATGATATCCAAGCAATCAAAGATAGAGTTGCAGCAGTTAACCCAGGAGCATCTGTATACGTAGACGACAAAGGAAACGCAACAGTAACTACTAAAGATGGACAAACTGCAACAATTCCGGTAAATGATTTAGTGAAGACAGAAGCTGATAAGAATACAGCAAATGCTGGCAACAAAGTAAATACTCCAGCAGATAAAGTATTAGTGAAAGACCCAGCTAAATTAACTGCTGAAGAAGTTGAAGAGATTGAGAAGAAAATCAAAGAAGTAAATCCAGGCGCTGAAGTAGTATTTGACGACAAAGGAAATGCTACAGTTAAGACTAAAGAAGGTAATATTGCAACAATTCCAGTATCAGACTTAGTTAAACCAAAAGCAGATTTACTAGATCCAGCTAAACAAGATGCAGTTAAGAAACCAGCAGACAAGACTTTAGTGAAAAATCCAGATTCATTAACTCCAGAAGAGAAGAAGGAAATTGAAGCTAAAGTTAAAGCAGTTAACCCACCAGCAGACGGAACAACTGTATTTGTTGATGACAAAGGAAATGCAACAGTCACAACGAAAGACGGTAAGACTGTAGTTATTCCAAAAGATGATTTAGTGAAAACTGAAGCAGAAGCAGCTAACGAAAAAGCTGGAAACAACATTAACAAACCAGCAGATAAGGTTTCAGTGAAAGATAAAGATCAATTAACTGAAGACGATAAAAAGCAATTGCAGCTAAAGTTAAAGCAGTAAATCCTGGAGCAGAAGTATTTGTAGATGATAAAGGAAATGCAACAGTTACATTGAAAGATGGTAAATCAGCTACAATTCCGGCAACTGATTTAGTTAAATCACCAGAAGATGCAACTAAACCAAATGCTACAAACAAAGTGAATACACCAGCTGATAAAGTAGTTGTAAAAGATCCAGATACTTTAACAGATACTGATAAAGAAGCTATCACTAAGAAAATTCAAGAAGTGAATCCAGAAGCTAAAGTAGTATTTGATAAATACGGAAATGCTACAGTAACTACAAAAGATGGAGCAGTAGCAACCATTCCAGCAAAGATTTAGTGAAGACAGAATCAGATGCAGCTAAACCAGACGCAGGAAACAATGTAAACAAACCAGCAGATAAGACTGTAGTAGCAAATCCAGAACAACTGACAGATAAAGAGAAAGAAGCTGTTAAGAAAGCTGTAGAAACAGTAAATCCAGGTTCAACTGTAGTCGTAGATGACAAAGGAAATGCAACAGTAACAACTAAAGATGGTAAGACAGCGGTAATTCCAGCGACAGACTTAACGAAGTCAGCAGAAGATGCAGCTAAGCCAAACGCAGGGAATGATGTAGTTAAACCAGCAGATAAGACTGTAGTAGCAAATCCAGATTCATTAACACAAGATGAGAAAGATGCAATCGCAGCTAAAGTTCGAGCAGTAAATCCAGGTGCTGAAGTTGTAGTAGACGACAAAGGAAATGCAACAGTCACAACCCCAGAAGGTAAGACAGCGGTAATTCCAGCATCAGACCTAACGAAGAATGCAGATGCAGAAAATGCACCAAAAGCAGGAAATGACATTGTGAAACCAGCTTCTAAGACAAAAGTTGCAAATCCAGACTCATTAACACAAGATGAGAAAGATGCAATCGTAGCTAAAGTTAAAGCAGTCAACCCAGGTTCAACTGTAGTAGTAGACGACAAAGGCAACGCAACAGTCACAACACCAGAAGGTAAGACAGCAGTCATCCCAGCATCAGATTTAACAAAATCTGAAAAAGATGTGAACGATGGAAAAGCTAAAGACAACGCGCTTACTCCAGCAGCTAAAACAAAAGTAGCAGATCCAAATTCTTTAACTGATTCTGAGAAGAAAGCAATCGAAGACAAAGTTAAAGCAGCAAATCCAGGAGCAGAAGTATTTGTAGATGACAAAGGAAATGCGACTGTAGTTAAAGACGGTAATGTATCAGTTATCCCATCAACAGACTTAGTTAAAGTAGAAGACGATGCTAAGAAAGATAATGGTGGTAACGATGCGAACACACCAGCAGCTAAGACTGTAGTAAAAGATCCAGCCAACTTAACAGATGAAGAAAAAGCAAAAGTTAAGAAAGCTGTTGAAGCAGTCAACCCAGGATCAACTGTAGTAGTAGACGACAAAGGAAACGCTACAGTAACGAAAGCTGACGGAACAGTTCTAAACATCCCATCAACAGACTTAGTAATCCCAGCTGACAACCTAGCTGACGAAGCTAAGAACGCTAAAGTGAAAACACCTGCTATCCGTACATTAGTTGGAGATAAAGATAACTTAACGGCTGATGAAAAAGAAGCTGTTAAGAAAGCAATTGAAGCAGTCAACCCAGGTTCAACTGTAGTAGTAGACGACAAAGGAAATGCAACAGTAACATTACCAGACGGTTCTACAGCAACAATAGCTAAAGAACAACTAGTGAAAGATAAAGAAGATGCTAAAGCGAAAAATGGTGGTGATAACCTTGAGTTTGACTTCAGTAAAGTAACTGTAACTGACCTTAAGAATATTACTCCAGAAGAAAAAGCGAAGTTCCAATTTATGATTCTAGGAGCGATTACTGGTGTTGAAGAATTTGACATTAGCACTCTAGAGAAACAACAGATGCTGAAGGAAATACAGTTTACGCATCTAAAGATGGTAAAGTGAAAATTACGATTGATAAAGATGGTAATGCAACAATCGAAAAAGATGGTAAAAAAGAATTAGCCATTTCGATTGATAAAGCTGGAAATGTAACAATCGTTACAAAAGAAGGTCAAGTATTAGCAATTCCAAGAGATGATGCTTTCAGACAAAAAGAAACACCAAAATTACCAGAAAAAGTTGGAGTAGTTAACAAAACAAACTTAACAGATGAAGAAAAAGCAGCTGTTAAAGAAGCATTGATTAAAGCAAATCCAAAACTTAAAGATGCTAACATTACAATTTCAGCAACAGGAGAAGCGACAATCGTTTACCCAGATGGACAAAAAGTGGTAATTCCAGCAGATAAATTAGTAGAAGAAAAATTATCTGACTCTAATGGAAATGCAGAATTAGATATCAACTTACCAGAAAAAGTTGCAGTAGGTGATGTGAATAACCTTACAGACGCAGAAAAAGCAGCTGTTAAAGAAGCATTAATCAAAGCAAATCCAAAACTTAAAGATGCTAAGATCACAATCTCAGCAAAAGGGGAAGCAACAATCGTTTACCCAGATGGAAAAGTAGTAGCAATCCCAGCAGCTAACTTAGTAGTAGCTAAAGGTGCTAACCACAATGCAGGTGCAGGTGTTAAAGCAACAGATGCTGATTCTAAAGATGTAAATGTTAAAGCAGCAGCAAATGCCAACCAAGAAAAAACTACAAACGCACGCACAGTAGCTAAAGAATTGCCAAATACAGGTACTAAAGAGTCAACTTTGGCTATGGTAGCAGCGGCAGCAAGTGCATTACTTGGTCTTGGTCTTGCAGGACGTCGTCGTAAAGAAGACGAAGAAGCTTAATTGGTAGACTATTTGATCATCATCAGATTGTAAAACCGATTTTTAAAGCTTATACTCTTCGGAAATCTCTTCAAACCAGTACAGCTTGCAGCTAGCTTGCTAGTTTGTTCTTTGATTTTCATTGAGTATTAAACAAGTACCTCTCATAAGAAAATCTCCTAGCAGGAAAGTCTGCTAGGAGATTTTTGACTTTTAGGGATTACAACATCATAATTTGGTTTTCCTGGGCAGGTTGGCTAAAGTCCAAGAGTAGACCAGATGTACCAGGGAGAGAGACTACTATTATCCTCGTCGACAGAATAGGCTTCCTAACTTGCTTTGAATGTCTTCTGATGCATTGTATTGATTAAAAGTGTAGTGTATTCAGTGTAGTTTCTATAATGGAAGAGATAGGATGATAACCGCTTGCCAGATAATGAGTATTATAGTCGGATTCCTCTTTATGACCTTAAATGGTAGAAAGAGTTGAGTCTACATTAATGATACTACTGGATTGTTTTTAAATTTGTAAAAAGAGTTGAACTAATTCAAAGCTCAATATGCTAAAGCTCTTAACGGTTTCCTCTGTTGAACGTGAAAGAAAGCGAGGCAATGTTGGTTGTGAAGCGGTTAGTCTAGTCTCTAAAACTGTTAGAAATTTCAATCCCTTACAGGCATAGTCTGTATTATAGTCTGCTAGAATTTGAAAGAGAAATTGGATAATAAAGTGATATCTAAGGAGAGATAATAGCGTCTTTTATCATCGATCAAAAAGTGTTTTGAACAGACTTCGTTTAGATTCAACTTTTTGACGAGATCTTTGAAGAGCAGCAGACTAGCATGATTGGTCAGATTTTCGCTATCAAAAGAAAAGTATGATAAAGATTGTTTTTAACTCTCTCTTTTGATATACTTAGCATTAGAATCACCTTTGTTTTTATATTATGTCTGAATAAATGGAGATTAAAGATGTATTGACTTTACAAAGGAGAATTCACATAAAGAAAACTAGCTTCTTGTCAAGCAAATTTCAGGAGGAAAATGAATGTCCAATTTAAAATGGTTTGCTGGAGGGAGTGAAAGATCTCATGAGGCGATTGTTATCATAGATCAGCTCCTTCAAGATATAGATGATAGGCCTCAACTTGCCCCTCTCAAAAAGCGCTTAGTTATTTTTAAAGCTCAACTGAGGGATGGTGGAACCTCTGTTCCATTTGTTCTGAGTCAAATGAATGTCGCTATTGCAGGTGTATTGATTGAACATAAGTTGCATTTATCGGAAAGTCAATCTAAGCAGATTAAAAAATTGCGAGATCTATCTAATATTCGATATGGTTACTGAAATGCCTATAAGAAGAAAGCTATAGACCTTTAAATTCTTAGAATAAAGCTGTTACAACTTCACTACTGAAGTGCAGGAAGAGTTCTTTCTCTATAATTTTCAGTCAAATAAATTGCATTCGTTTTCTCAAGCAGGTATACTAGTATTGTCAGATGAAAAATTCTGAAAATTTAAGAATAGAAAAGAGAACAAATCTTATGGCAAAAGATATTCGTGTCTTACTTTACTACCTTTATACTCCAATTGAAAATGCAGAGCAATTTGCTGCAGACCACTTGGCTTTCTGTAAATCAATTGGCCTTAAAGGCCGTATCCTAGTCGCTGACGAGGGAATTAACGGAACCGTTTCAGGTGACTATGAAACAACTCAAAAATACATGGACTACGTTCACAGCCTTCCAGGCATGGAAGACCTCTGGTTCAAGATTGACGAAGAAAATGAACAAGCCTTCAAGAAGATGTTCGTTCGCTATAAGAAAGAAATTGTCCACCTTGGTTTGGAAGACAATGACTTCGACAACGACATCAACCCACTTGAAACGACAGGTGCTTACTTATCTCCAAAAGAGTTCAAAGAAGCCCTTCTTGATGAAGATACCGTTGTCCTTGACACACGTAACGATTACGAGTACGACCTAGGACATTTCCGTGGGGCTATCCGCCCAGACATCCGTAACTTCCGTGAGTTGCCACAATGGGTCCGTGACAATAAGGAAAAATTCATGGACAAACGTGTTGTGGTTTACTGTACAGGTGGCGTTCGCTGTGAGAAATTCTCAGGCTGGATGGTTCGTGAAGGCTACAAAGATGTAGGCCAATTGCACGGAGGAATTGCAACTTACGGTAAAGACCCAGAAGTTCAAGGTGAGCTTTGGGATGGGAAAATGTACGTCTTTGACGAGCGTATCGCCGTAGATATTAACCATGTCAACCCAACCATCGTAGGGAAAGACTGGTTTGATGGAACACCATGTGAACGTTATGTCAACTGTGGAAATCCCTTCTGTAACCGTCGTATCTTGACATCAGAAGAAATGAAGACAAGTACATCCGTGGATGCTCACACGAGTGCCGTGTTCACCCACGTAACCGCTATATTTCAGAAAATGAATTGACACAAGCTGAAGTGATCGAGCGCCTAGCCGCTATCGGTGAAAGCTTGGATCAAGCAGCTACTGTATAAGATCAAACAGTCCTCAGGGGCTGTTTTTTAGTGAGACGGGCATGTTGTATTCAAAAAAATCCTGCCATGAAAGACAGGATTGAAGTTTAAAGAAAGGCCAAGATACGAAGATAATCTCCAATCAGTGCGATTTCAGCTACAAAGAAGAGGAGGATAATAACTCCGTTGACAAGGACAGACAAGAATAATTGATAGAAGGAGTCGGTTTCACTTGCTTGACTTGGTCTTGTAATGATATGGAGACTGGCAAGCAGAATGATTCCAACACTAATTACACACAAGAGAGCCGTAAATCGCAGGCTGTCAAAGAAGGCAAAGAAACTAGCAATGGCAGTGAGGAAGATTGGAATGGCCAAGAGTTGACTATATTGTTGGAGAACCTTTTCTAGCGTCCAGTCCTTTTCCTGGTGGATAAATCGTCTCACAACGAAACTACCCAAGATGAATGAAAAGAAGAAGAGTGTTGTTGCTACTAGGATAGAGATAATCGAAAAGAGATTCAATGAAGCAAATTGTTCAGGGAAGTGATTATGCATAGTTGCTATATGTCCATAGTAAGCATGTTTGATGTGGTAGATACTAAAGAAAAAGGAAGATGCAGAAAACAGAATGAGCAAGAGAAAGGCTGTGTAACTGTGTGTGCTACTTGTTTCAAGATTGCTCGTAGGAGATTTGATTGCTTCCACTAGCCAAGACCAAAAATCAAGCGCTTGCTCTTTCCATCTATCCGTAGATTTTGGAACTTGGTCGGGGATATAGGGACTTTCTAAGGATTGACTGATAAGAAGGGGCTCTTTCGTGGTTGGTTTTTGCTGAGGAAGTGCTTCTTGACTCTCTTCAGCTATAGTGACTTTTTCTGTTTCTTTAGAAAGGTCTGGCTCTTCCTCAGTAGAATCTAATGCTTTCTTTTCTTCTATTTCTGTTCTCGCTTCACCGTTTTCAGGCGTTTCAATTTTCTCTTCTTGCTGGCTTTCCAGTTCAACTTCAGCTTGAGAGACTTCCTCTTCTAACTGAGTATTTTTTTCAATTGGCATATCGAGATCAGCTATCCTTTCTTCAGCCTTGTCTGCAACATTTTGGGACTGTTCATCAGGCTTGTTCTTACTTGTTGTTTTTACAAAATCATTACTTTCAAACCATTCTTGTTTCATGAGGAACCTCCTTTTTGGTTGTTTTTTTATTTTACATTAGCAGATGTAAGCGTTTTTGTCAACGATTTCTAGAAGAAGACTCGTGTTCCTCTGATTTGAGTAGATAGATATCCTGTTCTGCTCTTGCCATGAGTTGATCTTTTGCATCTGCTTTTTCTGTTTTATAAGGATTGCTTAATCGTTCATCTTTGTTTTCTTTGTTGTTAAACGAACGTCTTCCTTCTCTTAAAAAATGAAGAATAGAACCATGTTTTGTTGAAAGATCTAAGTTGATTCTTTGTTTTTCTTCTTCGGAAAGTAGCAGTTGTAGGTCTGTTTTCGCCATCAATTCCACCTTACCGTGTACTTGGATTTTTTCAGCGTGGAAGTGATTTTCTGTTGACTCTAGCTGACTATCTGTCAGTTCTGTGCTAAAGATATTGATGATATTTGGTGTTGTGAGTTTACTGTTTTTGATACGACTTCCTTCAATTCGGAGGAGATAGCCATTTGTATTGAGAGTTGCATTTTCAAGACTAGCATTTATGATGGTGGTTTGTCTGCGATTGGCTGAGATGTTGATTCCTTTTAGGCTTCTTCCTTTTGGTAATTGGAGAATAACTTCATCAAAACGACTAGAGTAGCTGCTTGCGATATGGAGAATCCCGCCAATTCCAGAAGAGAGAAACGGACTTTCAGACAGTTTCTTATCAGTGAGGCTTAGAGTTTTGTTGTTTTGATTTGTGACAAGATCATGGTTAGCAGAAATAGATGGATGATAAGAAATGTGGATTTGATCATCCAAAGAGTCCGTGATGGTCAGCGCGTGTTGGTGGAGCGTAATCTCTAGATTTTCGACTTCCTTGCCAAAGGACAGTTTTTCCATCCGACTATCATAGACAGGCTCCTTAGACATGGCAAGTAGGCTCTTGATTCCGTCAGATTGGATACCTACAAAAAGCAGGATAAAGCCGATAACGGTAGTCACCACACCAAAAATGAGAAATCCTTTTGTCCATTTACGCATGCTGGTCACCTCTCTTTCCTTTTTTGAGAACAAATTGCACCAGGCGAACAATGAGTAGACCGAAGAAACGAGCTACATAGGAAATACCTAGCAAGACTAGTGAAGAAGCACCGATAGCTAGTAAACCAGAACCGAAAATCAAGATAAAGGCTGATTTGGCTTGGGCGAGAACAGTGAAACTTTCAACTAAAAATAGGAATCCACCGATGATACCAAGTATGGAAACTACAAAGAAAGCCAAGATGACGCTCGAAGCGGCCACAAAGATTGCGAAAAGAGCCAAGAGAATGGCGATTCCTAAAGGAATACCGATGGGTGCTGCAAGTAGGGCTAACAAGGCGATATGCAAAATTTGTCGGTTATTCTTTTGAGCAGGTGCTTCATTGATTTTTTTATCGAGAAGATTCGAGAGAACTTCATGAGCTGCTTCCTTAGGAGTTCCCAAGCTAGCGATGAGTTCTTCTTCTCCCTCGACTCCAGCATCGTCAAAGAGTTCTCTGAAATAGTCCATGGCTTCAATTTGGTCAGCCTGAGGTAGTTTTTTGAGATAAAGTTCTAGCTGAGTCAGGTATTCAGTTCTTGTCATGGCGGATACTCCCTTCTATGATGCCATTGATGGTGTCTGTATAGAGTGCCCATTCATCTTTTAGGGTCACGAGCTGTTCTATACCACCATTTGTCAAGGAGTAGTATTTGCGCATGCGACCTTGGAACTCTCTAGAATAGGTTGTCAGAAAGCTATTGCCTTCCAATTTTTTTAGGATAGGATAGAGTGTAGATTCTTTGATATTGGCGATCAGCTTAATGGTTTGGCTAATCTCATAACCATAAGAATCATCCTGCTCCAGTACGGCCAAGATGAGAAATTCAATCAAGGCAGAGGATGTTGGAAAGTACATGGGGAACCTCCTTTTCTAATGTGTAATATTTTTATATATAATTTTTCTACACATACATTGTACATCTAAAAGAAAGCCCTGTCAAGAGAAATGTGTAAAATTTTTATATATAAAAAACTTCTAGGCAAAACTAGAAGTTTAGAGGATTTTATCAGCTCTGTCCACTGTAAAGAGGGCTACAGTCATCAGGATATCGACGAGTAAGAGGGCAGCTACAGCTGGTACCCAAGAGTGGAAGAGGTCAAAACTGTAACCAAAGAGGGTTGGCCCAAATGCTGCTAGGATATAGCCTCCTGTTTGAGATAGGCCAGACAATTGGGCTGTCTTTTCAGGGGAGCTTGTCTTAAGTGAAAAGTTGACCATGAGATAAGGGAAGAGGGCGCTGGTTGCAGTTCCGATAAGGAGATGGCTGGCAAGCCAGTAAAAGAAATTACCGACTGGGAAAAAGAGCATGGAAATGCCGAGCACGCCAGCTAGTGAAACCAGAGTGAGCATGAGCTGACGGTTGCGAGTAGATAAGCTGGTTGTTAGACTTGGGATGGTCATTGAAAAAGGAATACTAATCAGAGAGAAGATAGAGGTAAGCAAGCCAGCTTCGTGACTGGATAGGCCTGCATGGATGGCCATGGTAGGTAGCCAGGTCATAGCAGTGTAAAAGAGCAAGGATTGAAAACCTGCAAAGACAATCACTGCCCAGACCTGTTTATTACGCATAATCTTTGTTTGACTTTTTTGTTTGGTTTGTGGAGCCAGTCTGTGATTATAGCGGTGATTTGGGAGCCAGACCAAAAAAGTTGCTAGACAGAGCAGGGTGAGGAGGATGATAAGTCCTTTCCAAGAACTGGCTTGTGTAATAGGTACAGCCAGATAGGAAGCCAGAGCCGTCGCAATTCCCATAGAGGTTACATATAAGGTGGTCAGAAAACCAATCTTCTTTGGTTGATTAGCTTGGATGAGACTAGGAAGCAGAACGTTAATGACTGCGATACTTGCCCCAACCATCAAGGTTCCTAGATAGAGCAGGGGCAGATTGATTAGTCGAATAAGTGAGCCAATGGTTAAGAAGGAAAGGCTATAGGTGAAGAGATGCTCCAAGCCGATTTTCTGAGCCAGTCGGGTAGAAAAGAGCGAGAAGAGGGTAAACATGAGGAGAGGAAGGCTGGTCAAGACACCAAGTGAACTAACTTCTACCCCCAGACCTTGCGAAATATCTCCCAAAATAATGGGTAAAACAGTAAAAGGAGTCCGCAAGGAAACACCAATTAGGATAATACCTGGAACAAAAAAGAGTGATTGCTTTTTCATATAATACCTCTTCTAGCTGATTTTAATAACAGCTTATTTTAAGGCTTTTTCCCTATAATGTCAAGTAAGGTTTCTGGCTTTCAAGATAAAAATGGGAAAGTCTTGAAAATTATGATAAAATAGTGGAAGGAAATCTATACATTGGAGAAAAACTGTGTCTGAAAAGCAAAAAATCAGCGTATTGATGTCGGTCTATATCAAGGAAAATCCGACATTTTTAAAGAATGCTATTGAGAGTGTTCAAAATCAGACCCTGAAACCGAGCGAGTTGGTTCTGGTTGAGGATGGGCCTCTCACACCAGAACTCTATCAGGTGCTAGATGAAGTGGAAGTTAAATCTGATATTCCAGTGAAACGTTGCCCCTTAGAAGAAAATCAAGGTTTGGGTCTGGCTCTTCGATACGGTGTTTTACAGTGCCAGTATGATATTATTGCCCGTATGGATACGGATGATATAGCTGTTCCAGATCGTTTTGAGAAACAGGTTCAGTTAATGGAGAGGGACAAGCTCGACCTATTAGGTGGACATATTGCAGAATTTATTGATAATCCTGATGAGATTGTTTCTTACCGTCGTGTTCCGACTCAACATGCAGATATTGTAGCTTATCAAAGGATGAGAAGTGCCTTTAACCACATGACTGTCATGTTCAAGAAGGACATGGTTCTCAAGGCAGGCAACTATGAGGATGGCCTTTATATGGAGGATGACCTCCTCTGGCTCAATATGATTGCTGCAGGAGCCAAGACTGGAAATCTGGATCAAATCTTGTGTCAGGTTCGTGTCGGAGCAGGGATGTTTGAGCGTCGTGGGGGACTGCGTTACCTCAAACTTTATCGTCAAGCTCGTCAGCGTATGCTGAAGAGAGGACAAATTTCTTATCTGGAATATGCCAAGAGTGTTGCGATTCAGATGGTTGTTGCCCTTTGTCCAGGATTTGTCCGACAGTTTATTTTTATGAAACTGTTACGAAAGCAAGTAAAAGATTGTAGTAAACGTAAATTTAAGAAAAAGTGTTATAATAACAATATAATTATTCAGCTCTTTTAAGGAGGAGTAAATTTCTATGAATAAAAAACTCACAGATTATGTGATTGATCTGGTGGAAATTTTAAATAAACAACAAAAACAGGTTTTCTGGGGAATATTTGATATTTTGAGTATGGTGGTTTCCATCATTGTATCTTATATCTTATTTTACGGATTGATTAATCCAGCCCCTGTTGACTACATTATCTATACGAGTTTGGCCTTCTTGTTTTATCAATTGATGATTGCATTTTGGGGCTTGAATGCGAGTATTAGTCGTTACAGCAAGATTACGGATTTCATGAAAATCTTTTTTGGTGTGACTGCCAGCAGTATCCTGTCATATAGTATCTGCTATGCCTTCTTGCCACTCTTCTCCATCCGTTTTATCGTGCTCTTTATCTTGTTGAGTACTTTCTTGATTTTATTGCCACGGATTACTTGGCAGTTAATCTACTCCAAGCGCAAAAAGGGAAGTGGCGATGGAGAACACCGTCGGACCTTCTTGATTGGTGCCGGTGATGGTGGAGCTCTCTTTATGGATAGTTACCAACATCCAACTAGTGAATTAGAACTTGTCGGTATTTTGGATAAGGATTCTAAGAAAAAGGGCCAAAAACTTGGTGGAATCCCTGTTTTGGGTTCATATGAGGATCTGCCTGAATTAGCCAAACGCCATCAAATCGAGCGTGTTATCGTTGCGATTCCGTCGCTTGATCCGTCAGAATATGAACGTATTTTGCAGATGTGTAATAAGCTGGGTGTCAAATGTTACAAGATGCCTAAGGTTGAAACGGTTGTTCAGGGACTTCACCAAGCAGGTGGAGGATTCCAGAAGATTGATATCACGGACCTTTTGGGACGTCAGGAAATTCGTCTTGACGAATCGCGTCTGGGCGCAGAACTGACAGGTAAGACAATCTTGGTTACAGGTGCTGGTGGCTCAATCGGTTCTGAAATCTGTCGCCAAGTTAGCCGTTTCAATCCTGAACGCATTGTCTTGCTCGGTCATGGGGAAAACTCAATCTACCTTGTTTATCATGAGTTGATTCGCAAGTTCCAAGGGATTGATTATGTACCTGTGATTGCGGACATTCAAGACTATGACCGTCTCTTGCAAGTCTTTGAACAGTACAAGCCAGCTATTGTTTATCATGCGGCTGCCCACAAGCATGTTCCTATGATGGAGCGCAATCCAAAAGAAGCCTTCAAAAACAATATCCGTGGAACCTACAATGTTGCTAAGGCTGTTGATGAAGCCAAAGTACCTAAGATGGTTATGATTTCGACAGATAAGGCGGTTAATCCACCCAATGTTATGGGAGCAACCAAGCGCGTGGCTGAGTTGATTGTCACTGGCTTTAACCAACGTAGCCAATCTACCTACTGTGCAGTTCGTTTTGGGAATGTTCTTGGTAGCCGTGGTAGTGTGATTCCAGTCTTTGAACGTCAGATTGCTGAAGGTGGGCCTGTAACGGTGACAGACTTCCGCATGACCCGTTACTTTATGACCATTCCAGAAGCTAGCCGTTTGGTTATCCATGCTGGCGCTTATGCCAAAGATGGGGAAGTCTTTATCCTTGATATGGGCAAACCAGTCAAAATTTATGACTTAGCCAAGAAAATGGTCCTTCTAAGTGGTCACACCGAAAGCGAAATTCCAATCGTTGAAGTTGGAATCCGTCCAGGTGAAAAACTTTACGAAGAACTCTTGGTATCAACCGAACTGGTTGATAACCAAGTTATGGATAAGATTTTCGTTGGTAAGGTTAATGTCATGCCTCTAGAAGCCATCGATCAAAAGATTGAAGAGTTCCGAACTCTCAGAGGAGATGAGTTGAAACAAGCCATTATCGCCTTTGCCAATCAAACAACCCACGTTGAATAAAAAAGAAAAACGCATATTATCAGGTCTTGAACCTTGGTAATATGCGTTTTGTTATGTAGAGACTTGCTCCATTTTCTTCTGAAATGGGATTTTTACCCAGTCTATGTTATTGAAAATAATCCAAAACTTCTATGGGTTTGTGGGCCATATAATCAGGCTGATAGTTTAGTAGATCTGCTTGTTCTCCAAATCCCCAAGTGACGGCCAATTTCTGAATGCCTGTTTCTTGAGCTCCAAGCATATCAAACTTGGTATCTCCGATGATGATGGCTTGTTCCGGTGCTAGTTGATGTGTCTGCAAGGCTTGGCGAATGACATCTGCCTTATGGGGGGCTTCAGGGCTGGAACCATAAATGCCATCAAAGAAATGATAGATTCCCAAGTTTTTAGTCATGTCTTGAGCGGTTGGAGTATTTTTTGTCGTGGTGATATAAAGAGGATATTTGATCGATAGCTCCTCAAGCAAGTTTACAATCTGAGGAAAGAGTTGAGCTTCATAGATGCCTTTTTCCTTATAGTAGGAACGGTATATCTGCACAGCCTCAGAAATTTGTTCTTTGGGCAGGCAGGTCGCAAAACTACTTTCGAGGGGCGGTCCCATAAAACCACGAATGGTTTTGGCATCAGGACTAGGCACCCCCAGCTCCTTAAAGGTATGGGTAAAGGCATTGTGAATCCCGATAGAACTGTCAACGAGGGTTCCATCCAGATCGAAAAAGATAGCTGTAATAGAGGTCATGATTTCTCCTATTTGATAAGCTTATTCTCCGAAAATTTCTTTTTGGAGGCGACGACCAGTAGGAGTGGCTGCGAGTCCACCTTCAGCTGTTTCACGAAAGGCAGTTGGCATGCTTGCTCCAACTTGATACATGGCATCGATAACTTCATCCACAGGGATTTTAGATTCGATACCTGCCAAGGCCATGTCTGCTGCGATGAAGGCAAAGCTAGCTCCCATGGCATTGCGTTTGACACAGGGAACTTCGACCAAGCCGGCAACAGGGTCACAGATGAGGCCCAGCATATTTTTAATGACAAAGGCAATGGCTTGACTGGCCTGATAAGGTGTCCCACCAGCAGCTAGAGTCAAGGCTGCAGCACTCATAGCAGAGGCAGAACCAACCTCGGCTTGACAGCCACCCTCAGCACCTGAGATAGAGGCATTGTTTGCGATGACTAGTCCAAAGGCACCCGCAGCAAAGAGGAAATCCAGCTGTTGCTCGTGGCTGAGGTCTAATTTTTCAATAGCAGCAGTGAGAACGGAAGGGAGACAGCCAGCACTTCCTGCGGTCGGAGTAGCGCAAACCAAGCCCATTTTGGCATTGTGTTCATTGACTGCGATGGCATTTCGGGCAACAGAGAGAATCGTGTAATCTGACAGAGTTTTTCCGTTTTTAATGTAGTGATCCAATTTGGCAGCATCTCCACCTGTCAGGCCACTACGAGATTTATTTTCATTGAGGCCAAGTTGGACAGAGGCTTTCATGACTTCCAGATTGCGTTCCATGAGAAGGAGGACTTCTTCACGTTCGCGACCGGTCAATTCAAACTCTGTTGTAATCATGAGTTCTGCGACATTTCCTTGAAAGTCCAAATCTGCTTGCTCGACCAATTCTTTGATAGAATAAAACATGCTTCCTCCTATTTAAAGAAATTGACATTGTGGAGATGAGGGATTTTTCGAATTTCTTCGATGGCCCCATCACAGTTGCGACTGTCAACTTCGATAATCATAATAGCTTTTTCACCAGCTTTTTCACGAGTGACATTCATCTGGGCGATATTGATATCATAGCGGGAAAGTGCCTCCGTAACAAGGGCAATCATACCTGGAATATCTTGATGAACGATGATAATAGTCGGTGTATTCATATTGAGAGAGACGGCAAAGCCATTGAGTTCGGTTACCTGAATATTTCCTCCACCGATTGAAATACCAGTCACGCTGATGGTCTTGTGGGCATTTTTGACGGTAATTTTAGTGGTATTTGGGTGAGGGGCATTGCTGTCTTTCTGAATGGTCCAGACAATCTTGATGCCACGCTTGTGGGCAATTTCCAGGCTGTTTGGGATTTCAGGATCATCTGTATCCATGCCCAAAATACCTGCAACAAGGGCTAGGTCTGTTCCGTGACCACGATAGGTCTTGGCGAATGAGTTAAATAGTTGGAATTCGACTTCTGTCGGAGTATCATCAAAAATGGAAGAAACAATCTTCCCAATACGAACAGCACCAGCGGTATGACTACTAGATGGGCCAATCATAACTGGTCCGATGATATCAAAGACAGATTGAAAACGAAGTGATTTCATCAGTTTCCCCTTATAAAAATTCTTATCTCTATTATATCAAAGAATGAGGATCTTGGCTTTAATTGTGGATGAAAACCTTTTTACACTACAAATAGCATAAAAAAGCATCTTTTGTAACAAAAAATAGCTTATTTAGGGAAATAAAAAATAATTTTGTAATATTTCTACATAAAAGTGTCAAGAAACGGTAATATTTAAAGGGTATGATAGAACTATAGAAAGAAGGAGAATTTTCAAATATGAAATCAACAACTAAAAAGATTAAAACAACTCTTGCAGGAGTAGCTGCCTTGTTTGCAGTATTTGCTCCATCATTTGTATCTGCTCAAGAATCATCAACTTACACAGTTAAAGAAGGTGATACACTTTCAGAAATCGCTGAAACTCACAACACAACAGTTGAGAAATTGGCAGAAAACAACCACATTGACAACATTCATTTGATTTATGTTGGTCAAGAGTTGGTTATCGATGGCCCTGTAGCGCCAGTAGCACCAGCTTCAACGACTTATAAAGCTCCAGCAGCTCAAGACGAAACTGTTTCAGCCACAGTGACAGAAACTACAGAGGTAGAGGAAGAAACTCCAGTAGTAAGCGAAACAGTAGCAGAAGAAACAGTTGCTTCAACTGTAAGCGGATCTGAAGCAGAAGCCAAAGAATGGATTGCTCAAAAAGAATCAGGCGGTAGCTACACAGCTACAAACGGACGTTATATCGGACGTTACCAATTGACAGATTCATACTTGAACGGTGACTACTCAGCTGAAAACCAAGAACGTGTAGCAGATGCCTACGTTGCAGGACGTTACGGTTCATGGACAGCTGCTAAAAACTTCTGGCTTAACAACGGCTGGTATTAAGAAATAACGAACAGAATAATTTGAAAAGTCGAGGAAATCCCTCGACTTTTTTATATTTTCTTCGGTTGATAATGGTTCTCTACTTCTTTTTTAAGATAAGACAGCATAGAAGTTTCCTCGGTCAGCTCTAGAAGGGAGAACCCTTTTTGGATAAGTTTAGCATCATCCCTACAAATCCCAATACGAACATAGCAGATAGCAAGTCTATCGTAGCTTTTCTTGTTCTTGGCATCCTCTAGTAAAGTATAGCAGATTTGTTGACACATGTTTTTGTCTTGATGATATAAGTAAATGGTGGACAGATTGAGTAGGATTGCCATTCGTAAGTCATATAAATGTTGATAGTTTTTATAGACTTCTAAGCGTTGCAAGATTTTTTCAGTGATGAGATGGAGGTGTTCAATGGGAAAGCTGAAAAGGATGGTATTGAGGATTTTTAGGTCATTTTCATACCATGTATCTTGTTTTTCAATTTTTTCCCAAAGTTTTTTGACAGTCTGTTTCACTTGGTCTGACAGTTGCTCTGTACCATGTTGACGGATATGAATGACAATTTCCAGCATATCCCTTATTTCTTCTATAGGTAGGTCGTAGTGGGTTTTGAGATAGTTTTGGCATGTTTCAAAAAAATCAACTAGACTACTGCTGCCAATGATAGAACTCATATTGAGATAAGTTTGCATGATTTCTGTTCGTTGGCTCGGTTGATAGAGATGGCAGATATAGTCAAACTCTTCAAAACTCATATTAATCTGTCGGAGAAGAAACTCCATATTTTCATATTTGGGAGTTGCTTTACCACTTTCAATTTTTGATAAGCTGGTTCTTGATAGAACTTCCCCACAGACCTCTTCTTGGGTCAATCCTTTTGACTCACGTATTTCTTTATAGATCTTTCCGAAATCATAACGCATGATTTACTCCTTTTCGTGAAAAAAAAGTTAACAAATAATGTGATTCTATTAAAAAAATATTTTATCATAATAATAGGAATAGTAAAAAAAGAAAACTAAAATAATGTGTGAAAAAAAGTTAACTAATTTTTAAAATAGAGTAAAGAAGAGGTATACTATAGACACAAAAATACAGATAGGAGGAAAAAGGTATGAAT